>Ga0116227_10003029_pt1 | contig 37702 bp, 29 predicted proteins | sample S1TSphgellanicum_FD_89693 | JGI IMG/M metagenome (GOLD analysis project Ga0116227, IMG submission 89693) | Host-associated microbial communities from peat moss isolated from Minnesota, USA - S1T2_Fb - Sphagnum magellanicum MG | ecosystem: Host-associated > Plants > Peat moss > Unclassified...
CGAAAAGATAAATGATAAAAAAAGGAGAAAAAAAAATAAAAAAAATAGGGGGGGGGTGGGGGGGGGGGGGGGGGGGGAGGGTTATTAATCCAACTATTTATGTTATTTTTATTTTTACAAAGGAAATGAAAGTAAAATATCTTCTTACATCATTAAAAGAAAAAAATGTGATTAAATTTTTTTTGTAACTAATCATTTGTATTAGTGTATGATTCATATTGCTAAAAACATATGGTATTGATAATTAAATGGTTATATCAATTACTTAATTATTATTATTTCTTGTGGTTAATTTTCGCCAATTTAAAAGGCAACAACATTAACAGAGGATTTTTTTGAAAGAAAAAAAATCAAAAATTGTCAAATTTAAAATATACATCGTTAATTTTTTACAATAAATTGTAGTAGGTAATCATACTATTGAAGGATTCAAACAAGTTTCCAACTTCACAACTTGTCTATAATTAAATAGGGCTAGATTTTTTTATGGATGATTGCCATTTTAGCAACATCACAAAAATAAATAAATAAACTTTGCACTTAATCATATTGGGGAAAATAAAAACTTGCAATTCTTAAAAAGCTAGACACATTTTACATAGTGAAAATAACATTGTCAAAGACTCAACGAATCCTTTTTTGAATTCACATTAAATTCACAAAGATTGTAGGTCAATTTAAACAAAAAGACATTTGTAAATTTATTCATGACATGTTATTTTAAGTTTTTAAACCTTTTATATTTAATATTTATCAGTTATAATAATAGTTTAAAAATACATTATTGAATAGACTTCAAGATCATGTTTTCATTTGAAGCATTTGAATAAATTTTGAAACAAAAAATGTATGTTAAAGTTTGAATTTCCTAAAAAACTTCATGCCAAACATAATAAATTAAAAAATATCTTCATTATTAACAAAGTTTTGAAATGATTTGGTGGTCAAGACTTTGGTATGCCAAGTCATGAGGTCTTGGGTTCAAACCTTGATGATTGCATGCATCAATGCATATTGTATAAATGTTATACATGAACATGTATATCATGGCGAATGGTGTCAAATTTTTTTAACAAAACTGAAAAAATAAATATAATCTATGATTTCATAATTCAAAAAACAAAAACTCAATTTTTTTTTGAAGTTTTGTATGATGATGTGGCACTTTATTCACATCATATTAACTTAGGACATCATATATCCATGTCATAACTTTAAAATTAAAAATTATCTAGTGTCTAAAATGATTGAAAAACATTTCACTAAAATTGTCCTAATCAACTAATCCTTTTCTTACCATAATCATATAAGTTGCATGTTAGTCAATTTTGTCCTATTTATTAAAAACCTAATGAATTTGGGTAGTGAAAAAGGACAAGATTTCTTCTTGTGGTCCAAAACCACCAATGGCATATGTTATTTAAGGTTAAGGTTTGATAGACCAAAATGTTGGTCAAGAATGTGACTAGAATGGGAGGGTCAAACCATTATGACCACCAACTAGGGCTAGACATGGGAATCTTAAATATGATGCAACAAAATACATGACATTTTGATCATCACATCATTAGAACTAGAATCAACATTTTGATGATGATCATAGAAAAATGAAAATGATGTCTACTTGCCATTTAACTGGAAGTGTTGATTTCAGATCTAATCCAACCCAATCAACCATATTTTGACAACCACGTCATGAGAAAAAAAATTCACCAAGACCACTAATGGGGGTTGTGGGTTAAGGAATGATTAGGTTAGAATTAAGAAAAAGATGATGGTCAAAAAAAGAATTTTGAACATTTAGACTAGTCACTGAAGTTAAGGGTTTGCATTTGAAACATGACCCAACAAAATCATAACAATTTTGACCATTGCCATCATCCTATTTAGAATCAAGACCACCATAACCATTAAGACTGACTAAAGGAAATATGGGCAATGATATTCATATGGTTTAAAATTCTAAAAGCGTACATAATAAAAGTTCATATACAAATCTCAAGTTTCAATATCAGATAATGAATCTAGTAAGTCATTGGCCATGATGCAAAATTGTAGGCATTCCTCTAACTCAAATTTCAACCAAGCTTTAAAAGAAAGCCTTGGAAAAACTTGTATAACAATTGTGTGATGGTAAGAAGTATTGTTAAATTTCACAATTTCTAAGGCTTTCCATGCCAAAGTTTCACCCACAACCTTGAACCAAGCTTTGTTTACTCAATAATGACGCCATAACATGGACGGGTCCATGGGCAACCAAATGAATAAATGTTCAACAACAAAGTCATCCATCAAAGGGGGTAATAAAAGGCCATGGCTCTCACGTAAAATTTCTTGGACCGGTTGAGTTATAAAATTTTAGTAAATTTGTATAGAACTTGTAGAACTTGGCTTGTACAATTTCTAGTGTTCTTGGAGGTTTTAGGCCATTATCAATGGGTTTTGGGGTTGAAAAATGTTCATGAAACCTAGGTTTTAGGGGATCCGATTTAAAAAATTCCTTCAATGATTGGGCAAGCCATGAAGAGGTTAAGGTTTACAAAAGTTTGCAAAGTTTGAAAGCGACACACAAACTAAATGAGTAAACATTAAAAGTGACCACAATGAGAACAAAAACGTTTGGCACATGGTGAGGTCTTTTGGGTGACAATTGTAAAAAAACTTGGTTTTCATTGTAACTACTTGGTTCTAATTAAAACTAAGCCTCACTTGAGAAAAATGTTGAGGTAAAGTTGTTGGTGCTCTTGTTGCGGAACCAAACATAGGATGTAAGATGGATAGTTAGTGATGAAAGTGGGTTTCCTTTGCGATGCACTCTCCATGATGCATTGCTCTACAAATGTTTATGATGTAGATTCCCTTTTTCGGCGCCTATTTCCACAATGTTAAACCTTTTTTCCAAGCCTTGGTGTGGTTTGTTAACCTTTTGAGCTCAAAAAACCCTTGAAAAATAAGTCTCAATGATAGAGGAAAGTGATATGTGAACCAAATGTGCCAGGTGACCGACTAGTTTCATGTTGAATTAATGACGAAAAACCAATTTCACCCCTCGTTAGGGCCCTTTGTTATTTTTGGGTGTTGAATTGGACATTATGACCGGTGAATTTGACAAACAAAACCTTTTGATGTCGAGTTTGTCGGAGTTACAGATAACTTTATTGTTACATGGGTTTGTGTTTTTTGCACATGAATGTTGTGGATTTAAAACATGTACAATGCACATATAATAAAATGAAATATTTTCAATCACTTGAGAAATATTTCATTGTATTTAAACATGCATCATGTATGTTTTAAATGCTTAACATTCGTGTGCAAAAACACAAACTCATGAAAAATTGATTTTTGCACAATTTTTCATTATTAAATTGTGGGATAGAAAGTTTGTGATTGACATTGTCATTCGAAAACCTTACCATGAGAAATTAATTGTCATGCCAAGATCTGATGGCCAAGATCCTTCCATTGCACCAAAAAAAAATGATGTGCCCTTAGAAAATGTGTAAGAGCCCACTCTAAAATATAAGATGACCTCCCAATATCAAGAGGGATCTCAAGGCAGCTTTCCAATACACTAGGAAATTTCTAACAAGTTACTTGATTCATATAAGTTTATCATTCTACCATATTGAAAAATTGGGGAACTGCAGGTTTGAATTCTGTCTCACTGGTGGATTGTAAAGAGAGAGAATGCATGGAGTTTTTGATAGGTGTACATGATGATAGTATAGGCATGAGAAAAGCATGAAACATGACTGGTTTTTCCTTTTCTCTTTGAACAAATTGAAAAGAAGCACTTGAGAATAATTTCCATGATACTTGATGGGTTGTTTGGTTTAGGTTCTAGACATTAAACATAAATTGCCAAATGAATCAAATATAACTCAGGGCATTTTATTGCATTCTTGGTTTGAATTACATGTAGCTACCATAAAAGTATAGCAATACTGTATTCCTACTGCCATTTTGGGCTCGCCACTATCTTGTTAGACATCTGACATGGCTTGATGTGGTTTGTTGAAAACTTTTTGTTGACTAAGAGATGCTATACTCCATGTGCAGTGTTCATATTGCCGAACGTTACTCTTGCCCTTTGCCATATGTACTTATGTGTAGACCATTATTGGGGCCAAGTCATTTACATTTTACTCCCCAACACTAAGAACTCACAAACGCTATGACCCACAGCGAACACACCCTATCAATTTGCATCTAGTCATTGTGCTACTAAATCTATAGCTAGTTTATCAAATTGACAATTGATGGCCTGAAATCATCAAAACCTCAAAGAAGGAAATCTTCCATTACAAACCTCACCTCAGATTCTGCAAACATCATGTCTGGACATGTTGTGGGACAACATGGTTACTATGCACTGACAATTGTCAGTTTGCCACCTTACAATACCTTGGCCAGATTTACAGCAAAGCCATTACGGTTATCAAGCTAGCTGTCCCTGTTTTTTTATGTCTTCATGCTCAGAGGGGTACAGCATACATTGTATATTGACAAGGGCATTACCAAGGCTCAAACTCCTGTTGAAAGATGGCAATCTTGCCACCCACTTTAGAAGCTTGAGACTTAAACTACAAGACAATCCTGAGCAATGGAGTAAAAACAACCTTGCTGAGACAAATAGCCAGACCCAAACAAAGAGAAATCCCCTAGGGAGCAGTATAAGCCTGACTGGATAATGCTATATTAGAGATTCAAGACCCACGGGTTCCACGGATTGATCTTGATGATTTGAAAGCAAAAACAGATAAGTTGTGTGTCACCTTGCTTTGACTCTTAATTGGGGATCTTGACTTTTTCTGAAGAGCTTTGTTGAGGTCAGCTGCCTGGCGTCTTAGAAGATCAAAGAGGGAAGGGCTGCATTCAGAGTTCCCTTGCAATGGCTTTGTTACTTCTTTTTTTGAATGCCCTGACAAATTGCTTTGACTCTCTTGTATAACCTGCAATACAACCAATTCAAGTCTAGTTAAACCTTTCTAAAGTACGACCTTTCTGCTAAATCACAATATTTTATCTCTTGCACAGATTGTAGTAGTAAACTTGGCAAGTATACCTTTGCTTCATTAGCTGGCTGCTCTTCCTTAGCTGGCTGTGTGACAAGGCCATGGCTGCTATTGCTGTCATCTCGTCCAAACACAAAAGAGCGGGAGCCTCCTGATCCTCCTTGCTTGTGTGAAGCAGTTGGCAGGGATGTTGAAGTTGATCGCCCCAAAAAAGATGGCTGAGATAATTTTGGCCCATAAATCAAGTCAGAAGAGTGTACTCTGAATACATTCCTTTGTTTTATTTTATGATGCAATTCACAAATATTCTTAAACTAATCACAATTGGACAACCATTCCTCAGGGAACGATACATGCAGGTATGATTAAAGGCCAGGATTGACTGTAACAAAAGAGGCAGTTTGAAGAAACTATTCCAAAGTACTGTAGAGACTAGCACTGCTGATCCAGTATAGAAAGCTCCAATGTAGATATCAGGGCTCAAGAGAGGGGAAATTGTGTATTAATTTTGGCAAGAAAGAACATTACCTTTGAAACAAGAGAAGAAATATTGTTCCCAATCCCCCGCACTTCACTATGACCTGGCCAGCACAATGCCAAGTATCATATTGATGATGCTCTGACAGGAGGCAACTGCCCTACTTAAACTGGAATCAGGAATCAAGGAAAAGCAAAGCACTTTCAAGGATACATGCCAGTTCACAGATCACCCACTTTCACCTTGGTCAGTTGACACTTCATAACAATGCACCAAACCTTGTGCTCAAGATAGAATGGAAGGCTGATAACATTTTACAGGCCCAAGGAACCAAAGCACACCTAAGTTAGCTTTTCCTTTAACAGAAGTAACATTCACTTTGTTGATGAGGCCAAAAACTTCCCTTGAGCTTTCATCCTCAGCAGGTGATAGGAAAGAAAGCTGCTCCTCCTGTCACAATACCAAACATTAAACCTTTTGGATTCAGCTTTATTCCCAAAGACTGGGACCTCTCAATCAGGTGGTGAACTTTGCTGTTCTGTGAGCTGTCTACTCAAGCCATAAATTTCCTCATTTCCAGTTCCTTCTTTCTGAAGAAGTTTAGAGTTTGTGGCAAGTGCAAGGGACAAGGTTAGACCCCCCAAGATTGGTGGGCACTTCACAAAGCTGCCTGCTTACTGTGGGTAAGACCAACACTACTGTGAATCATGTGGAATGGCAATGACAGAAAAAGCTAGCTTCAGTCCTGGTTTATGGGCTTGTACATCCCTTAGAACAAATGTGGACTCCTCTAGTGTGTACTGAGATCTAACAGCCCCATGTACAAAAAAGTACTAAGATACAACACTGTGACACAGCTCGGCAAGCATACACAGAAAGTACCATAATATCAAATTTATTGGCCCACCTATAGCAACAAGATGAAGCAATTTCACCAAGCAGAAATGTGGGAAAATCAGAAGAGCACACTCACAGATTCTTCCAAGAGACGCTGCCGGAGAATTTCTCTGTCATGCTCTTCATCATCCAACTGGTCATTGACTTCCAGGCTGCATCTTTCCCAGTCATACAAATCATCTAAGCTCTTGGTTTCTCTTTCTTTCCTTTTGTGATTACTTGGTGACCCAAGGAAACTGCTTTCCACCAAATCATCCTCAGGGGCAGACTCTTCAACAAGTTCCTCATCTGGATCCTCCTTGTCTTTGTCATTCTGATCGGAATCTGAATCATGAAGCCAATCCTCCTCATCCAGACAACTGACTACTCGATCCCGACCTTTCCATCTTGAACCTCTTCCTGTCTTCAGTCGCTCCATGATATCTTCTGTAAGTTCAGCATCCTGCAAATTTTGGCACCAAGATTATTTTGGTAACAAGCTCTGGGACCAAAAAACAGAAGTTCCATGGTATACAGAGTTATGCTGAGAGAAAAACAGTGAGAAAAGAACTGTCCATGCCTGCTGTTGAAGCCATTTGCGATGCAGAGCTGCACGGCGACTTTGATCACCAACTTTTTCTTCCTGAGTACTTGCAATGAGGTCCCGGAACTCCTCTTCATCTGCCACAGCCTCTTCCTCCTCTACATTTTCTGCCAGAAGATCTTCATCTTCATCCTCAGCCTCATCATCAATCAATGCCCTTACATGAGTAGCTGTTATGTATATCTGTTGCTCATCTATGTGCCTAAGAGATAAGTGATCTTTCTCTTTGTTGCTTCCTCCATCAGAACATCTGGAACCAAGGAACAAAAAGGCTGTGCATCAGTCAAGAAGGAAGAGAGACCTCACTCAAGAGATATTTCATAGGTGTAGCTTTCTAGGCAAAAGTTGAGGAAACAAGGCAAGAGTTGGCTTAAATGCTTTTGCTAAGGCATTCCACCATGGAGTCTAGTGTGTCAAAGGTCATAAGTGAAGAATGGGAGTACAATTGAATGATCAGACCTTGGCATGTGTGCTGCAACAGAGTCCAGCACTCAAGGGAATGGAAATCTGGAAAGAAAGAGGGCTATAGGGCATATTGCAATGAGATCAAAAGGAACAAGAATAGAAAGAGGATGTCAAAACTTCAGAAATACAGACTTGGAGGAGAAAAAGATGATAAGGGAGTTTTGGTAGAAAGCAATACCTAGGAACCAGGTTTTCATCCGGGGGTTTCATTGGGCTCTCCTCAATCTCTGAGCTGAGCTGTGAGTAGCATAGAAGATCCTACCAAAGCCCAAAAACACACCAGATTGTGATATTAGAGCAGTTGTCTGTCTGAGACAACACTTGCAAAGATACACTCAAATAATTGATCTTAACTACTTGAATCAAGAAATTGCTTGTAGAAATTGCAAAAGACATGCCAGAGTACACCTATACTGCCAGGCTCAAGATTGCAATAGGGAGTTCTAACCTGAGAGTCTATTATCTGTGCACTATGAACAGTCCCCCCATTTGGTAAGCTTATCCTCCTTGATATCTGATTGTGTGCATATCCAAATAAAGAGAAAGGAATGACAATGTCAAACCCAATCTACCAGCAAAGAAAATACACTGAATGAATAGGACACCATAATTCTTTGTCCTGTACAATTATTCCTGGCATTTGACACCATGTCAACTGGCCAGATACATTTATCAACTCTCTAATCTTCTTGAGAAATAACATCACATCAAGTTTCAAACACTCAAGGTCACTCTGGAGTCCTGTACACATACCAACTCTGAATGAAGATGATTGGTCTCAATCTCAGGTGTTCCTGGAAGATTGTCATGATCATTTGTTGCATCGTCAACTGCATGCACGTTCTCCACAGCCTGTTGATCCCCATTTTGAACTAGATGAAAACCCTCCCACAGATGTGATATGTCTAGCAAGTTCAAATCAGAGACCCTTCTACTTGAAGCTACAACCAGTACAACACTGGGCCAAACAAGAGCATGGCATAGTCCAGTCACAATGACCAATCACTTTCACTTTGTTTGATCAACCAGTTCCCAGGATAATTAAGATCAAGCCATGTGAATTCTTGCAGCCACAACCAAATTTGTACAGTTGAGACACCTCCTTTGATCATCGACATGCATAGCAATGTTTTACAAAATCTCACCACTCCAAAGAGCAGTTCCAAACATTGATGCTCATTGTCCTGATGCATCAATTTTCATCAAAAATGGAGATTGCAGAAGTGCAGTTTCTATCAGAAGCACTTTTCCTTCCAAGTACGACTTAAACCAAAATTTGCAAGGGGTTTGTTTGCACATTTCCTCCTTGAGGAGCTACCTTGAGCTTATCAACCAGAATCTCCAGCAAAAGTTTGGATTCTTTTCAATGAGACTCACACAATACTTGCAATGAATGAGCACATTGGCAGGGTTTAAATGAGCTCAGCACTGACCACTGGAGGTAGCTGAACAACTTCAAGGTTTGGTAGGACAACATTTTCATCCATCTGTGGAGTACGAGGAATGGCCTCCAACTCCACTTCCACATCCTCATCAAGGATGAAATTCACATTTGAGCTCCCTTGATTATTGAGGGCATTGTCCATTTCTTTGCTTGCTACAATAAAGTTGGGTTTTTTAACAGCTTCTTGTGAAGTATATGATTCTCCAACACTGACAAAACGAACAAAAAACATCAGCAAGCACGTGAACTTTAGTTAATAAGTTCACTATGTGCACACAAAGCAGTTAATTTTCCTTTCCACAAGTGCACAAGAAACTTCCAATTTGAAGCAGCAGTCACAGGCATGAAAATTGATAACATGTCAAAGAGTCCAACAGCTGGCATACTACTGTGGAGGTGGAGATCAACTGATATTCAGTGGCAGGTCTCCTATATTTCAAGCTGAAGAAATGTGTTGCTTACCTGCACCCTAGCTCCAAACGTCTTTTCTTGATTTTCTCAAGCACACTCAATACAGGTTTCCATACTGGTGCTGGAGCTGTGAATGCCACCTTTGACTCTGTAACATCCAAAGCACACAAATCTCCAATTCAGAGTTGAATTCCCAAAGAACAGTCTACAGGTGAGACAGAGCCACAGTGCAATTAGAATACAATGCAAGAGCCTCCATACAAAATAAAATGTAACCCTTCCCTAAGTTGGTGGTTAAGAAAGAAAAAGATTAGAAAAGACATTACCTTATTCACTTTGAGCTTGCAATATTGCAGGATAGAGTACCACATGAGAGTACAAGATGGAACATCAACTCATATTGCAGACACAATTCTACCTAGGCATATCATGTTTTCTCCACACATCTAGAAGCTTAAAGGATCAAACTGCATACTGCAAAGTCATATATAAGCCATCTAAAGAACAGATCATGGGAGTCTTCTAAAAGGTGAGCTTTCACCTCGCAATAGCCTCTGTGACTCTGCATGCAATTCCTCACAAGCTCTCCTTTCTTCTTTCTTTCCCTGTATTGCAACAAACACCATTCTCCCAAAACAGAACCTCAGAGTTCTCAAAATATATTAAAGTTTCAAGTTTTTTCTGAATGATGGCAGATGCAAAACAGATGGAATGGAGAAGTTGTTTTTTCCCCTAAATGATAGCAGCTGCAAAACAGAGTTTGTTTTGATGAGTGTGGTCATCAATAACTGCCATTGCAAATGGAATGCCCCATAACATCACTCTAGAGCATGGTGGGAAATTCTTGCACTGACATTTCTTGAGATTTAATGAGTCTTGAAACCTCCAAAACATGGATTGGCACATTCGACCTCTCAGAATAGTTTCCTTTTCAACCACAAGATCATGCAAGAATACAGAAGCTGCTGTACCCTAAACTCTTGGAGCAGACTTAAGCCCAAAGTAGTACCCGTTTCTTCTTGCTGGCTGTAGTTTCAATCTCAGCTGAAGACGCTTTTGTTGTTCCCTCCTCAGCAGACTTGTTCTTCTTCGAAGTGTCATCTGAACCACCCAGACCCGCCACCAACTTCCTTGCCTTCTCGAGCATATTCTCTTCCGGGTCAAGAGATGTTTCCGCTTCATTAGCAGCAGCAGTAGCTGGAAGCTCAGCGTCAACAGAAGATTTGGTTTCAGAATCAAAAGTCCTCAATCCTTCCTCATCCCATTCAGGCGCTTTGAAAGATGGTATTCTCGAGGACCTAATCCCGCCATTGGACCTCTTCTGCTTCGTCTTACTTGGAGCGGGAGGCTCGTCAGTGTTGGAAAGCCGAGCTTCTCGCACCTCCTCATCGTCATCCCCCACTTCCTCTTCCATACTGTCCGCCTCTGCAGGATGATCCACAACCGGAGGAACCACAACAACAACCCGTTCTTCTCGAATTGACTCTCTCGCCATATCAACCACAGCTGTCTTGATCTTCGTCTGCACAACAACAGACTTCTTCCTCTTCGTGTGCGAAGCAGAAACGATACCATCTCCTCCTTCATTCTCTTTCCCTCCAGCAGCAGCATCTCGTTTACCAAACCTTTTCAGAATCTCCTCAGCGGAATCAATTCGGGTCCTATTCTCACCTCCGAACTGCACAGGTGACGACTTCATTTTGGCGCCATTGCACAATGCGTCGTCGTCGCGCCCTTCCGCGGCCTCTTCTTCACAAGACTTCACCTTCCTCAACCGCTTCAACTTTCTCGTTCCCACTGCCTCCAATCTGTCATCAGGCAATATTGTGGCCACATCCGCGTCCGCCATAGCTCGGTCTCGATCGTCTCTTCTCTCTCACAACTGGCTCAAGAGAAATGAGAGTTCTTGTGTACAAGAATTCGCGCGTAAGGACCTCGACGTTCTTGTGCACAATGGTGTGCGCGCGGAAGGACCTCGGCGTTCTTGTGCACAACGAGGGTTTGCGCGCGGAAGGACATAGACGCATCATAGCCATCCGTGAGGCTGATTGCGGGATCCAGGCCGTTGATTACTTTCCCGCGGCAATTGCATTCGAAACCTCCTAGATTATTAGGGGATGGATCTCAGTTTCTTCATCCAAAAACTACATCTATTCCATCTTGCAGTGTGTGCGACGGGAGGCGGGAGACGACGATGACAATGGCACCAAGAGAGAGAGAGAGAAGGCCCGCTGCGCACATGCGAGCGTTCGCGAGACGACGACGACGATGCTGGCGAGCGAGCTAGGACGACGAGCTTGTGCAAAAGGTGTTGTAATAGCCGTCCTTCTCATCAAAATTTGGAAAATTACTCTTTGCATTTGTGAGATGCAGTTGATTGGAATCTCACAAGGTAGTGTATTGTAGTAGAATTGAGGAGACTTTCGTGTGTGTGGAGATGGATTCATTTCAAACAATATGTGAAGAGGACACACAGTAATATAATCATGTTTTTGGGGGAAATCGCTTTTTTTCCATTCTCAATACGCCTGTCCGTTGATTCTTTTCAGAAAGGATTATTGGAATAGTTTGTGAAGAGAGTATGAGAAGAAAGATCGATACTATACAAGTGATGAGAGATATGAACGCTGTTCTAAAATATGTCTCTTGTGAGAGCCTCTCTTGTGACCTCTTATATTTTATTTCTTTCCTTGAGGTTGATAGTGGCAAAGATCGCTTCCTTGGAATAATGAGAGCATACATGGAGATCTCAAACATGAAAACCTTTGGGAATTGGTAAAAAGGGCCTGAGAGACGATGGAGGCATGGTGAGTGAATCGGTTGAGATGCGTGAGATAAGTTTGAGAGATGTATACAACTCACAAGATGGCCCTGTTCTATTTTGTTTTGCAGTACTCTGACAGTTTTGTCGTCGCTTATGGGGAATGGAGTATTCAGAGCAGATATTCAGGCACATCCACAATAATGCCTATGTATAAAACCTTGAAGCCAGGTTAGCCTTCAACTTTTCTAATTTCACTAGTTTCTTATTCTGGAACATTGAATATCTGCTCCTTTCTAAAGGATTAGTGCTCTTGAGCTTCTTGACCCAATTCTAAGAGGATGTTTGCTTTAACTAAACTCCTCTACTTAACATTGTGAAAGCTTCTGAGAACAAAGGTACTATGTTTTGACCTGAAGACATCTGGAACTTGAAGACATGTGGGGCTCACCTATTGGCATTGTTTCTTTAATCATTGCCTTTCCATCACATTCTACCTCATGTTTGAAGTCACCTGCAATTTCAAGGTCTGCTGGTGACCTTCCTCATTGACCACTCGACTTTCTCTTCCATTCGGGGTCCAGGAAGTTGGAAGTTGGAAGGGAGTGCAACTAGGTCAAGTTGCAATTCTTACTTCCACTCAATCTCTGTTTCGGCAACTAAAAAGCAGGTGGGTTTGCTACACGTGACACTGTTGTGCTTGTGCCATGGCATCATCAATTCTTGCCTGCTCAAATAGTAGAGACAGACTTCCAAACATTACCACAAGTAGTTACAATCAATCTGTTAAGCTTGACTCATCCACCTGTTTTCTATGTCATTTGGCTACAAGAGAGCTGCTGCAACTGAGCTTCAAGAGAAGCTGTTCAGACTGAAGAAAAAACCTCTATGAATTGGTAAAACTCTCCAAGAGTTTCCTTCGCCAATGGTGCTAAATAATGTTTGCTGAAGAGAGGGTGGAGGGATTGAAGATTGAAGATTGAACCTTCAAATGTGCATTGGTATGATAATTCCTGAACCCCATCTAGTAAGTCAGGATCAAAGTAACTTCCAAGTATGATAAACTGTGGGTCATGTGCTGATGCTCCCATGTTGGCCGTGTGATTTTGTAAGTTCTTTGGGCAAAACCATTCTTGTAAGGTTTTCCCTCTTCCTTGAAGTTCTTCATATCCAAATCGCCAACATCCTTCTTTCCCATTTCCTTGGCCCCAAACCCTAAACCTAAACCCTAAAATCCTGATCCTGGTGAGAAGAGATTTGCATTTCAATAGAGTGTGTGCTGTTATCATCAACCGATGCGTCACCGGCCTCCTTGCTCTTCCTTTTTGCCCATTCTCTCTTGCGACAATGTGCCCAGGATCAATTCCATGCGACGGAACTTGCGCCCGTGCGACATTTGCGAGAATACGAATTTAAGCAAAAGTGTTGACAGCTGTGGGATTTGAACCCACGCCCTTTCGGACTGGAGCCTAAATCCAGCGCCTTAGACCACTCGGCCAAACTGTCGTGTAAACACGCTCATACAGATTATAGTTTTGAACTGCTTAGCTATTTGGATGTTAGTTTTTATGCTTTTTGGGCAGTTTCAGGTGCACTTTTAACAGACAAGTTCCAAATTAGGGAAGGTGCCTATTCGCCAGGGGGATGGGCTATTCATTATCAGGAGCCTAGCCTAAACAAGCTAGTGCGCAACAGCAAATGGGGTGTTGGAAATGGAATTGGAAAAGGAGACCCAATATTTTGGTCTGAATAGGAATTCAGACCTTGCATTAAAATCAGGTTTCAATGTACAATCGGATGGGGCCCATAGTGCCCCATTCCACTTAGGAATAGATCAAGCCTGGCAAGGTCTCATTGACAATTTTTTGTTAAATTTTTTTTTGGTTAATGCATGTAATTGATATAGGTGGTCACTTTTTATTAATTTTGCAATGCTAGTAACAAGAAACGTTTCAGTTTAGGCTTTGCCTAGTTTGGTAGAATGGGATCCAGTTTGGAACTACACCTATCTAATTTTAGTTTATTATTTTGAAGAACCAAGTCTGGAATTTGGGCAGGGAGTCTATCAAATTGAAACTTATACTTAAACTGAAATGAAACTAGAGGTTCTTTCAAATTTTTAAGAAAAATTGAAAGTGGGACCAAAGGTTCTCTTGAAAAGTAGGAACCAAACAACACCAATAAAACCCTAAAGCATTAGTCAATTAGCACACCAAAACCAGTTTAGTCCTTTGAGATGACATACATGGGTCCCAACCCTTCAAACCTTGAATGAGTGAATGATGTAACACATATTTAAACCCTAATCAGATTCTAGTGAATATTCATTAGGGATATTTCATAATTTCTATCATACAAACAAAGTTTATTTGCACATGAGCATTATATTTTTGTTCCACAAAGGTCTCAACTTTCAACCATGTTTTATCAATTTGCATGGTGTCAGTGTTTGGTATGACAATGGTTGGAAAGAAGCTAAAAAAAGCATTCATTGCATAATATTTTGTTGCTAGAATGGCGTTAGTTCTCATTGCGACTCTTGAATAAATTGAAAAGTATTTTGTCAAATTAGACAATTTCTTAAATGGTCTAGATTCAATATTGAAATATCTAACATTGTCGAAAAAAGAGCATTCATCTTTACACATAACTTGAATTTGGAATTGATTTTTGAATATTATCTTGTTTTAAGAAATGTAAAATGTCATTTGATTGATTTTTAAAGCATTACCTATATGGGTATTGGATGTGATCACCAATAAAAGAAAATCAAGTATTAGTTTTTTGTGTGTGCTCATTGCAAGGTTTGTTTTTTTCAATTCTATGATGTGGCTGAAGTGGTGATCATCTAGAAGAAGATTTAGCCAAATCTGGTTACAAACCAAACATAAAAATAAAAACATTTTAATGATCATTTTATATTTTGGCTATCTATAGAACTTGTTGTAAAAATTAGGGGGTTTTCTTTTGTTTTTAATCAGCAAATTAGAGCCATTTTTTTGCACAAAAAGTCCTTTGTATGTGTCAAAATCATATTTTGTGAAGTTGAACAAATGTGAAAATTCACCCCCAAAAAAAGACACTAGAATTTCCTTGAAGGAATTTGAAAGTGTTGCATTAGATTCAATAACAAAGGTCTCCAATTGGTACCAATGGTGTTAGCATTCTAAAAATGTTTGTAAACTAAATCAAAGATGTGTTGGAAAAGGAAAAATGCCAATGAATCCCAACTTGCATAAAATTCATTAGGTAACAATGAAGATGGATTTGAGCATTGGAATGCATTTAATTCTTGACCTTTAGATTTCATGGTGATGAATATGATTTTTCATGGAAGTAATTATTTCATTTCTTGAAAGAGCTATGATTTTCTAGCAATAATTTGTGTACATTTGTTGAAGAATTTGGTTATAACCACATTAATTATGATAAAAAATGGTTTAAAGATAAAAATAATGGCATTCCATGACAAATTATAAGAATAAATAAACATGAAATCAAATTGAAAAGATAAGAAGATTTGTATTGAAATTGATTTTTACATAACATACTATAACATAATCATAATAACATAACCATGAAATTTATCATATGGTGATAAATAAAAGAACAAGGAAAGAGTTAAGTTGTATTCCAAACTAATGTTGGTCAAAACAAAAGTAATGGTGTGCACAACATGGATTTATATTATAAGAAGAGAAATGCTTATGGAAGTTTTTGTAAAACCTTTCATAAGATCAAATATGTAAAGGATTTTTTCGGCAAGCTACTTAATAATTCTATATGGAAGGAAATGGGAGCTAATAAATGAATAATGTGACCATTGATGTTGAAAATTGCCTCTTTCATTATTTCAATATTAGCTTACATTTAGTGATGTAATCTTACTTTTTTTCTTTCAATCAAATTTTTTGAGAGGGAAATTTCGATTGTCTTCAAGAAAACATTTAAGAAAGTTTATATGAACATTACTTTTTCCACCATCATCTTTGTCATCTCTTTTGATCCATATCATGCCCACTTGAAATCATGTGCAAGTTCACATTTGGGTTTTTAACTTTCATTTATTTAATCATCTCATCATTTCATATGGTTTCAAACATCTTCTCCTTAACATTGTTCATTAGGTTGGGCTTTCCCCATTGGACAATTCGTGGCATGGGCCATTGCATCTATGGCCAACTTAGAAATTCAATGAACATACATTTTCTTATGGTCCTACAAGGAATAATGCATTGCAACCCACAACACCATTCAGGATGTTTTTGCTTCCAACACCAAGTATGTTGGGTTTCATGTTTTACATGAGCAAACACATGTCTTCCCATTGTTTTCTTTCTACTCTTTGAAACAACAAGTTGATATTATGTTCACCACAAATGGGGTCCACATTTTGGCTAATATCATCATCATCAATCCCACTCAAGCAAATTTAATTTCACGAGTCATTCTTTTTTGGGGAGTGGCCACAATGATTACGACCTAAGCAAATGACAAGTAAGTTATACCTTCATTAACACCTTTGGGATGTGTTGGAGCTTTTGCCATAGATGTATTTGGGTGTGCAGCAACATGTTGACGATTTTTTCCATGAATGTGTTAATATGGCATGGTTAGTCAAAGCCTTTAAAGCCCTTTCTTTTTCATTTTGTGTTCATTTTATAAGTAACGAATGTCAATGGCTCCATAATTAATTATAATTGCTCGATCCTAAAGCAAACCATTGTTGCATGGAAAACTTCCTTTATGTTTTTTCTATTTAAAGAAATTTCCCACCCATTTCTTTCTCTAATCTATTTCATGCAACAAATGAAGGGTTTAAAACATAGGTTGTTATTTTGCCCCCTTTAATGAATCCCCATTGTTCCCTTTTGCGACCCCCAATTAATGTGTTTACACTTTTGGATGTTGTCTCTTGGTTGGACATTATTCTTTATTTTTTTTTCCTTTATTATATGTGGGCTTTGAATTGCTTCACATTACCAATGACGATCAATTAACACAAGGTCAAAATATTAATATATTTAAATATATTATTTAAGAGATGATTCATTACCAAAAATTGGTAATCCATGATCATATAGATTACCCATGAAATTATTTTCATTTTCATTGATTTTAAAATATGAGATTCACTTTCACCTATTAAAACACTAATATTTTTAACACCCATGATGTTCTTTTTGATATTTCTCATTTCTTTACAAATAAAGGTTTGGGGACCTTTGTAACGTCCCCCAATGTTCTTGGTTTATAAATATAAAATATTTTCAACCTTAAAGCTCACAACATCCCCTATGTATTTCTCAATGTCCTCCAACATTATATCCAATGCCTTCAATCTTTAAAGTTCTGATGCCTTTTATTGCTTGAAACAAAAAAAATTTCATGTTCAACTTAACGCCCTTGGTGTTTCCAATGCACATTTTCAACACCCCTACTATTTGTTGTTGTCATTTTGTTGTTCTTTGTCAACATTTTTATCTTTTTGTGCTTCTCCATTTTTTGTCATCCATGGTGTTTTTTAGGCGTTTTTTTTTGTTGACAAAACTTAGGTCATTTTCAAACCAAAAGATTGCATCAATTTGAACTTTAATTAATTATAAGGATGTTTAGATTTGAAAATGTTTGTTAAGTTGACATCCTATCTTGGGAACTTTCAAAAACTTGCCATAACAAGAAACATAATGGTTTAAAAGTTCAATTTTTTGAAATGATGGGTCAAATCTTCATTAATTCTAAATGCAATCAAAGTTGAAAAGGGCAATATATTCAATTGATGTGAAAAGAAAAAATAATTAGAAGGGGAAAAATATGTTTACCCAATTTAATGAAAGAACACATATTCAATTAATTTCAGACATTTTATTAGTCCAAAAATAAGAAAAGGAAATTTGCACATTTTAAATAACAAAGAAAATTATAATTTCACTTTGGCGGCCACTAGGTCAATTCAATGAAAAAAATAGGATGCATTCAAATTTTGACATCCCTTTGAGGTTAAGGATCAAAAACTAGGTCAAAAATTCAAAACTAAGTGGCATTAAGTGGTCACCAAGATTGTTGTCTTGACCTGTAATTGTATGCATAATTTCACATGTCATCATACGTTGTTTTCACATGTAATTGTTTGTATTTACATGTAGCCACCACCCTATTGAAATATGCAAATGAGCAAATATGTTAAAAAAGTTGTTAATATATTCACCTTGGTGGGCCACTAAGTCAATTCAACGTAAAAAATTAAGATGCATTCAAATTTGGACACCCCTTTGAGGTTAAAGATTGGAAACTAGGTCAAAAATTCAAAACCAGGTGGCCACTAGGCACTAAACAAAAACCATTTTACAAAAATCAAGAATCAACATTCCAATTCAATGAAAAACAAAGTACATGCTAACAATATGACTTTTACTATTTGGTGCCCACCAAAGGTTTGGGTAATCCTCGAAAAATAACCTCATGTTCTTATCATGTGTGCACAAAAGGTTTTGATGTGTGCCCAAACATAAGTCATCATGTTATTTCAATGTTAACAACTTGAAAAAAAACGTGTACCCTAAACATTTAGTGGATAAAACACCATGTATGTCAATCTTAATTGGACGGAATGCCATTGGAATTTATTAATGTCATAAAATTTTTGCATACATGAAAGTAAAAGTACAAAAAAATTATCATTTTACTTCCCAAAACAAGGAATGTGAGTTATAGAAACTCAAATTAAACCTTATAGAAAAGGTAGAACTAAACGAACATCTAGCCTTTTTGAAGAAGACTCAAATATGCAAATACATCCTTTGCATCCTTAAATAATAAATTGGGTCGACATCATGATTTTGTACCCATTAAAATTGCAAATGCCTTCACATAGTTTGCAAACATAGATCTAGTTCCATTGCAAAAATAAATAAATTTCTTTGAATTCACTTTTTTTTTAAATGTCAATAAAAAATCACTGAATATTAAAAAAAACACCAATGTAGAACGAAAAGAAAGATGTAACCAAAAGAAAAAAAAGGAAATGATAAGAAAGAAGGCCACCTAAAGGAAGTTGTGTTATCTTTGAATCCCCATTCGAATTTCCTTCAAATTGTTTGAACCAAACATAAGACAATACTAACTATTAAATGGTGGCTTAGAAAATTTCACAATCACACCGCAATGGGCATCAACCATTTTTGCAATCGATAATCCTTTCGATGTCGACCATAAATAAGATGCAAGGTCCAACCATTGCACTTTGTTTTTTGACAATTCATGTCTTCTAAATGACTCAAGGAAGAATCCATTCCATTTTAGATTTTGAATGGCCTTGTTAGGCTCATCATCAATGAGAAATGTTTGGTCCTTGTCTTCATATGGTAAACCTTTGCATGCAAAATGAATTCAATCCAAGTTTTTAATATAATAATAATTTATGTGAATAAATTGACCCATCATTGCAACAGATTGTTCATGTCCCCAAACAAACACAAATTGATTGATGAGACTTTTTGGCATCAACAAAGTTAGAACCTTGAAAACATCTTCTAAAAACATATATGACCGAATAACAATGTAGAATTGTTTAAAAGCTTAAGAAATAAAATGTTTTATTCCATCCCAAATTTCCAACTTGGACATGTCCAAATTTCTTTCATTCATCCATTGATTTCCTTGAAAAACAACATTCTTTGAAAAATAACAAAACACATCGTTGATGCTGAGAATAAACAACTTTTTAGTTGTGGCAAAACAAGGAAAAAAAGAACAATTGCACCTCTTTGGATTAGATTGAGTACCATAATAATTAACCTACCAGACCAATATAAGTTAGGCCATAAAAAAATTACAATTAATTCCACAAGATTGAAAACCTTTAGCTTGCTTTAATTATTTAACATCTAGCGGCCACCAAACACAAAAAGAAAAAAAGAAAAAAGAAAACCCTTTTAGAAACCAAATAATCTCAAAACATGAAGGAAGGCAAATGGCCACATGAAGTGTTAAGTGAAAGACCTAGTGGCCACCAAATAGTGATTGATCCAAAACCCTCCATTTATCAACAACTATATTAGTTTCTTAAGAAATAACATCCAACTATCGAGAAATATTCTTGTTCATCATAGTGAACCATATGTACATTGTGAATTTATGTACACACCATGATAGGAAGTTTTTAAAACTAGGTTTTAAATAGATTGAACAAGATATAACTATGTTTAGTTGCCATGAGCACACCATTCAAATAAAAAATGACATGGAACCCATTCACCTCTAAAACCACAACAAGAGACGAAATAACTCTCTCATTAGAAAGGACGATGTCTACAATATTAAGTTCGTGCACACGCGTTTGTTCATGATTCGAAGGCGATGAGCCTTACCTTACACACACATCCTTATAATAAACAAAATTCAAAATAATTCGAATTACAAAAATAATAGTTGTTTGTGTTAAATTGAAGAACTAAGATTAGAACTATCATGGACATGAAGAATCACAAGAACAAAGGCTAAGGAAAAGGTTTAGGTCTAGCTTTCAAACAAGGAAAAAGACAAGATTATGTTATTCAAAAATAAAAACACAAGAATTAAGAACAAGAACATGAGATGTGTAAGACTAACATGAAAGTCAATATTTATTATGTTAACATATACAAACATGAACATGAAAAGAACATGACAAGGCTAAGGTCAAGATTGTGCATAAGATTGATGTTGAACAGACCAAAGGAAATGAGGGGTCCTATTTCAATTTATACCCTTCTGGGGACCTAGCTCAAGGAAGCTTCCAAGGAAGCTTTTATGTGCATCAAGTAAAAAAACTTCTTGAGAACCTTCCTAACATAAAGTCAACTATGAATTAACTAAAACTTAATTGAAAGTTAACTAGGATTTAATTAGGAATCAATTGGGAGTTAACTAGGGTCAATTATGATTTAACTAAGAATTAATTAAGATTTAATTAGGAGTTAACTATGAGTTAACTGGGAGTTAAATTAGACTTAATTATAATTTAACTAAAATTTAATTGGGATTTAACCATGAGTTAACTAGGATTTAATCGAAAGTTAAATTTAAATGAAAGTCAACTAAGATTTAACTAGGAGTTAACTATGAGTTAACTGGGAATTAAATTGGACTTAATTATAATTTAACTAAAATTTAATTGGGACTTAACCATGAGTTAACTGGGATTTAATTTAAAATTAATTGAAATTTAAATGAAAGTCAACTAAGATTTAACTAGGAGTTATGGATGAAAATTATGGATGAACATTATGGATAAAATCCATCCATTGGAAAATGGTGTTTAATGTTCGCATTTGTCACATCACCTCTTTTTCTAGCAACGAGTTTCACAAGGAGCGGACTTAGGCTTGTTTGGATATCGTTGATGAAACTCATGCACTTTTTCCATGGCATTCGATAGGTTTTTGATTGGTTCGCAAATGTGTTCGTTCACATCATACCCATGCCAATGAACCAAATATTATAATTGATGATTATATATACTTGAATTTAAAATGTCCTCCATTTCATATTCACGTTCACCATTGACTTCAATAGGTGGAGGGGGATCATGGATTCTTCCTGGAATGGTAGATGTGTGGGTCCAAAGTTTTTAAGTGGTACTAAGTAGGACAAATCAAAGGTAATCCTTAATTTTGCCTTATATTTTTTATTCCTATACACATTACTAAATAATTTTTTTTCATATTTTGAAGTGTGATATGTTAGACCATCATATTTTTTTAAAATCACACATTTTGTGTCCATGTACATCATGAAAAAAGACTAGTAAATAATATGAAAAAGGAGTACAAAAGGGTCATGTTGTGACAAGTTTTTTGGTACACCTTAAAAAATTTGGACCCTCGTGGTAAGGTTCTAACAAAGAAACATGAAACACATGATGGATTTTCATAGAACTTAGAAGCTTGAATTGGAAAACCACAACATTGATTTGTTTTACAATGAGGATTACACCTAGCCTCTGATGATCCAATTTCTTTGATGGCCTTGTTGTTTTCATATGTTGTTATTGAAGCCAAATTTGGTCCCCAACCTTGAAGTTCAAGGTTGTTCCTTCCAATGTTCATCAACATTCTCCTTGTATTGCCTTTGTGTTTCTTCAAGGTTAGATATAAGTTGAGTTTGAACATCCACTAACCACATGGTTCGATTTCCAACTGTTGGATTCACAATTTTGTGCACACCTTGAATGTCAAACTTGGGATGCAGACCATGATTTGCAAAAGAAGGTGTTTGTTGGGTTGATGAATGCATTATGTTGTAGGTAAATTCTGCCATGGTCAAAAGTTTTGACCGATTATCTTGATGATAATTGGTTGGGCACCATAAATACTATTCCAAGACTTGATTGACTCATTATGTTTGCCCATCCATCTAGGGGTGGAAAGTTAATGACAACTTCACCTTCACACCTAAAAGCTCAAAAAGTTGTTTCTAAAACTTGGATGCAAACTAAAGCCCACGATCAAAAATGATATTTTTAGGAAGACCATAATACCGAAAAACACGATCAATGAACAACTTGGTTGTTCCTGTCATAATAAAAGGAGCCAAAACACTTTTTGACTATAGTGAAAAATTGTACTTATACTACTTTGAAAAATCACCAATAATTTATATAATGAATTATTTGTTCATATTTTGGGGTTTTGCTTGTTCATTAATGAAATTGATATCCTACAAATTTGGAGTCATTTCACTATGTTATTAAAGTCCTTTGTTATACGCCAAGGACTTGTTGATTGTTATTTTGAATGTGTTTTTTGTTATTTAAATCTTCACAAAATGTTTTCAATTTTTAGGGGGGGCTTTAATATGCTACATAAAAGGGTCACATATGTTGAATGATTCAAAAATATTTTTAGATGTGTTTAACATTTTAATTTTCAAACATCCTTAATGACTAAAATAATTAAAATTTTGTGATTATGGTTAAAAGAAAAAATGTACATTTGGTCATAATGTGAGGCTTGGTGCAAAAGTTTGAAACTTTGATTACATTAATGGTCATTTTGGTTTCAATATCAATATTCAGTCTAATAGACTACATGAATGATCACCAAAATTATGATTTTACAAACAACACCTGGTATGTTAAAACAAATGTTTTCCTATCATATACCTTTATCCTAAGTTATTTGACATTTAAAAAAAAAACCAGAAATTGCTTCAATTTAGTATTACACATTAATTCCTATTGATGCATCATAAAATATAAGTATATCCTTTGGATATAGATGATGAACAATGGATGTAATGTGTTAATTCCATCCATGCATTTTGTGCCAACTTTTGAAATAGTGCAATCATGTTGTAATTGTGGAGCACTAGTTAGGGTTCAAGTCAATATGCTAATGTGACACAAGTTTTTCATCTCTTGAGCTTTGTGCTCGAAGGTTGTAACCATGTGACCTTTTTTATTTTGTTGTGTTTTGTCTTATTGATTTTGTATGACTGTTGTCTATTCTAAGTTGTTAACCTAATGCATGTAGTCTTCCATTGGTTTTGAGGTTGGCTAAGAACAAGCCTTACAAGGTGTCATAGTGTTGCGTGTAGGCGGGTAGGGTCCACGCCAACTATACAACAATGTTGCAATGTCGTGTTTGTTTGAAGGTAAATTCTTTTGGGGGTTGAATGTTAATGCATTGGAAATGTTGTTGCAATTTACGGTTTCATGTTCAAGTTCAAGTGTGAAGTATTAGGTGCATTCATAGTAAAAGGAGCCAAGCGTGCTAGGGATTTAGTGCTTTGTAATGATTGGGTTTAATCACATTCTACACCATTCATTTTGAAATATATAAAAAATTTCACCCAACTTTTGGAAATGTTATCTACTTATATACATTAATGAATTTCAAGTACAAAAAATAAAATGTGTAGAAAAAATGATTATCCTTTGAATATAAGAAATGATTACATCTCTAAGATAAACTACACATCCCAAAATTGTATATTGAATTGATAGGAAAGCAAGCTCCAATAAGTCATAGAAGTAAAAAACTTTATAGATTCCAATTCAATCAAATTACAAAATGTGTATAACACAAGTTAAACTAACAACCTTAATGAAAAAGAAGAAAAATTTGTATTTGCATCTAATTCCACATTTTCAAAGGATTCAAATGTATCATACCATTCCATAAAATCTTGTAAGTAATCTATTTCAATTTGAAGCCATTTATGAAAAGAATATCTTTTGAGACCATGCATGGCTACAAATTTTTGGTAAGCTTGATTATTGATTTTGACAAATTTCAAAGCATTCCATGCAATTGTTTCCCCCACTGCTTTCCACCACCCCTTGTTTACTCGGTGAAGACGCCAAAACATGGATGGGGTCATGGGTAAGCATGGAAGAATGTGTGCAACCACAATATTGTTTGTGAGAGGTGGTAGAAGATGGCAAGCATCATCAACCATTGGTGTGATGAAAAGCTGCTAGAAGTTCTAAAAATTAGGAATGGAAGAATTTGGAACCCTAGGATGGAAATTGAACTTCAAATATTGCAACAAAAGGGATGCAATTACAGATGTGATTAATTCACAAAACTTGCGGTAGAATACATAAAGAGACCAACAAGACAAGAGGAATGCTTCCCATTGAGTTAGGTCATGGTTTAAAGCATCCTCACCTTCCCACAATCTATAAATGAAGACCATTTGGTTAGGAGCAAAAGGAAAAAAAAAAAAGGTATAAAAACCTTATACAAAGCTCCACATTGTCACTTTAAAGATCATTATTGAAGCTCTTCGCTATTGAAGTTTTAAATGTTATCAAAGCTCCTTGTTAACAAAGTTGCAGTTCATTGCCAAAACCATAAACCACAATGTTGAAAGCTCACCACGAAGACCATAACACCTTCGAAGCTCAAAACTCACAAACTATTCAAAGCTTAAAACATACCATAAACCACGATGCTGAAAGCTCACCACAAAGACCACAACACCTGCGAAGTTCAATATTCATAAATTACTCAAACCTTAAAACAAACCCTTCTTCACAAATTGCTAAACCCTAAGACCTTTTTCCCAAATTACTTTTGCTTTAGACCTTTTTCATTTCACACCTTCATAAACCAGTTGGGCTTCAGACCTTTTTCACAAAAAACACTCGCTTCAATTACATTCGCATTGTTAAAAAAAACATGGGATATCGCTTCAATTACATTTGCATTGTTAAAAAAAACATGGGATATAGGAGGAAACTCCTTTGATCTTGAATTAAGGAACAATTTTGAGTTTATTCCTGTCTTTTTAGCATTCAGGAAATGGCCATCATGCCTTTTTGTGTTCGTTTCTTTTCCTTAAACCCAATACCGGAACCTTGTGTTTTCTGACTCTACGAATAATTCTATTATTTCTAACGATTTCTATAAATTAATAATTGCATCTATTTTACTCAAACAATGAAATATGCAATTCAAGATATTCTCCAATTTAACATCATTATTTGTCCCATATTCTTTAGTAAACATATATTACATATCATAGTGCTTGGGTGAATTAGGGACACAAGTGTCGAATAATTAATTAATTTTAAAATTTAAAATTCACCATGTGAGTTTTGAATTTTTCAATATAAAAAATCTAGATAGTAAATTCCAACTCAATTTTAAAGTTCTCTTATGTCTTTTGGGTTAATCTATTCATAAGTAATGTGCTTATTTGTACTAGGCCAAGGTTCGATTCCTTTAAATCTTTTGAAATGAGGCTAATTTTTTTTCAAAAACTTTGGAAAAATAAAAAATAATTTAATTTATGCTGAAGTCACCAATGTACTATGATATAGGTTGGACAAAAAATATGTTAATTTATGCCGAAGTCACCCATGTACTATGACATAGGTTAGAATTCTTTTATTGATAACCGGTTGATACCTTGCTTGGTTTTGAAGCTTGTTCCACAGACCCCCCCCCTCCCCTTATTTCTTCTTGTTTCTATAAACCACCCAACACTGGAATTTTCCCTCTAGCCAGGTTAGCAATAATTGGCGAAAATTTGGCAAAAAGCTAAATAAAAAATAAAAAATAGAAAAAAAAGTGATTTTGAAGGTTTTTCAATCGCCAGAGAACTGAAATGGAATGAAAAAAAAAGAAAAAAATCGCCAAATTTCTATACTTGGCCGAAATATAAAAGGATGATTAAAATAAATTTTATTTCATGTTTGGTGTATAGCCAGACTTGGCTAACTCTTCCTAGCGATGATCGCCACTTCCCATGGATGATAGCAACTTTGGCTACAAACAAAAAAAATCCGTAAAAAAAAAGAAAAAAAAGAAAACAACTGCTGCTCGGCTCCTTTGGCGGCAAATTTTCTGTCTGGAATTGCAGCGAGTTCATTCGCAATGCGCGTATTGGCGCAGTATGGACCACGAGCGCCATGTTTTTTGAGGATTTTCGAGAAAGATTTTGGAAAATTCGAAGTTGGAGCACACATATTTATTATAAACATCAGCTTTGCATATAGTTTTGGAGTTTGTGCAGCTTTTTTTGGGATTGAAAGGTGTTCGAATTTCCGTCCTCAAACCACAACAACAAACAACCAAAACCATAATAATTTTGTTTTTTCCAAGCGAACGTAAGTAAGTACCTCCACAGGTATTGAAAAAAGCTTTTTGTGATTTCCTCCGCAAATCTCGTCGAAACAAGTCCCTACATGTCAATTTGGATCGACCCAATTGCTCGGTGTTAGGTCTTCGAGGTTTGCCGTTTTGTGTGGGGGGTGGGTGTTGTCTTCTTCCTCATAAGATCACACTGTAAATCTAGTGGTGAAAATCTTAGCATCTTTTTTTCTTCGCAAACCAATCGAGCACAAGCTTTAAATTGTAAATTTTTCTCTTGTCTCGTCTGAATTTTCTAGAATTTGCAAAATCCATTTGTTACCCGTTTTGGAGCATCCGCATCTCTTTCTGTGTTTTAGGGTTTAATTCGGATTAGGTTTTGGAGAGGAGGAAAGGACGGACTCTGAGGGAAATTTTCCTGTCGTCGTCTTCAGGAGATAATTGTGGTGGTGGTTGTGCTCAGAATGTTGAGGGGAGTATTCGCGGTGCTAGCGGTGTCTGGAGGTTCTGTCGTTGGCTCGTGGAGGCTTTAGAATGTGTCTTCTAAGAAAGAAAGGAATTTCGGTGTGCTGCTTCCTTCCCTCGGAGTTTTGTGGGTTTTCTTCTTCCTTCCTCCATCCGCAAGGGGGAGGAAAAAGAAAATGGTGTGGTGCAGTTACTGCGGTAAGGATCAGATTGCAGAGCGCGATGAAATCAATGGTTTCACGTAAGTTTCTATTATCATCTTGTATATTCTATGATGCGCTTGTTTTGTAGGCTAGTCATTTCCAAGGACTTCCTCCCAAGCAGAGTACACGATAGAGCTTGTTGAAAATGTGCTTGTAAGAATGAGGATGAGGCAGTTCAAGTGGGTTTGAATTTTATGTTTATGAGGAAAGGAGAGAAGAAGTAAGGGATTCTTCAACCACAATGACAGTAGCATAGCAGATGAGAGTTTCTTGATAGCCAGTTCTTCAAAGAATTTTGAGGTTTGGGAATGTGGTTTTTTGCTAAGCATTTTTTGCAAGTGGTAAAACAGATGCTGTACAGGATGTGGGAGGGTGTTGGATGACAATGTCTACTCCACTGATGTTACTTTCACTAAGGGTGCTGATGGCTCTGTATGAACTTCTAAACCAAACCTTGCTTTTTTTTCTGTCAATTGATGATTTTTGGCACAGAATTATTTGAGTTTGTGGTACTTGATTCCTTTGCAAATTGTTTAATCACATTCCAATGCCATTTGGGTGTGTGGATTCAAACAGAGTCAAGCAGAGGGGAATTTTGTACGAGATGGACAGACAAGCTTGTTGCGGATTGGGGGTGCTCAGGGTCGGGTTCTTGGTTTCCAGTCTGATTCCCATGAGAAAACTCTTAACAAAGGTAATTCATGGAGAGCCAGTGTTGGGATAAAATTAAGCTAGTGCCTCCTAGTTGTATAATTGTCCAACTAGTTCTTTTCTGATCCTTTACCTATCTGGTACCTGCTTTCCATGGTTACAGGGAAGTATGAAATCCAGGAGATAGCTGAGCGGCTCTCAATTAAACCTCGTGAAGATATGGTGCGAGCAGCACATCGCTTCTACACGGTCTGTTATCGAAACTTTTGATATTCTCACTCTGTTGTTGTGGATACTGCCATTTTTCCTTCTTGTCACAGACTGTTGAGAAAATTTGCACTTAGGTTTGCAGGTCTGTTGAAATTCTTCAAAAAGGACAAGAAGCTCATATGAATGGTACTGTCAGTTGTATTTTTTATGTTTGAATGTTGACACGTTGCTGGCACTAATTTCTGTACACTTCTTTAAATTAGTTCCTCTGAGATTTTGTGTTTTTAATTTCAGCTCATGAGTTTGTTTGGCACTTTAGATAGCGGTGGAACGGAATTTTACACGGGGCAGACTGACACAGAGAGTGGCGGGTGCGTGCTTATACATTGTATGCCGGTAAACTCCAATTCTGTAGTCAGCAATGAACTATTGAGTTTTCTTGGCTCAAGTCAACAGCATTCATCTGTTCACATTGGCAAACTTTTGTGAAGCTTGTCCTCTGTGGTAATCATAGGGATGTAGTGGCTGCTCCTTTCAATGCTGTGCAGTTTGTCAATATCCATGTTTTTTGGGATGATTGATGGTGCAGGCAGGAGAACCATCCATACATGCTTATTGACTTCTCCGATTGCCTGCAGACCAATGTGTACATTTTCTTTACAGACTTTTTGCACTTTCCATTAGCATAGGGACTCCTTCATTTCTAGGTGTGTTGAGTGATGGGGAGATGACCATTCCCAACACGAGCTTTTTGCAATGGATCTTGTTCATGAGCTGTCTTTACCTGGGGGTTTAGAGATTGATTTCTATTTTGGTGGGGGGCATTGGCAGATATGTTCTTGGAGCAGTGTTTCTCCAATTGTGTCAGTTGCTGCGCTTGGAGCAGCACCCCATTATGCAAAAACCAGTTGACCCAAGCCTGTTCATTCATCGTTTTGCAGATCGTATGCACTCTCACTGTTGCATAGCACTCAACCCTGATGCACTCACATTTCTTGTGTCCTGTACACCAATCTTGCTTTTTGTCCAATAAATTGTAAATTTTGGTGAGTGAAGTTGCTATTTTGAAGATTGTGCACTTGTATAGTGGGTCCTATCTTTGTGGTTCTCTGCTGTGACAGTTCCATTTTTTGCTGAAGTGACATTGATGTGTCCAGAGTGCTGTTTTTGTGAGGTTACAATGCACTGACTTGGCTTTCAACTTGGCAGGACTTAATTTTGGAAAGAAGTTTCATGTGGTGGCCAATTGTGCTCTTCGCCTTGTGGCAAGCATGAAGCGTGATTGGATGCAGGTGTGATATTCTCTTACTGAAATGTGATCCCATGTCTGTTTGTTGAAGTGATGACATTCAGTTTCTCTCTGTGACTCAGTTTGAGATGCTGTATCTGTTCTGTTGTGAGATCCAATTGTAGCTTTACTGATGCTTTAAAGATTGATGGTCTGCTGAACACATACTGAAGTATGAGATTTCACATTCTGGAATTGGGAATCTCTATAATGTGCATTTCGCCTTGGAAGTCTGCAGATATCAGGACACGATCAACCATGGAATAAGAAAATTATTGAAGTCTCATGGAGTGACTTTTGAGTGCAGACAGGAAGACGGCCAAGCGGCATTTGTGGTGCAGCGCTTTTCATTGCTGCACATGTTCATGGTTTTGAGCGATCTAAAGCTGATGTGGTAAGTGTGTATTCTTTGTATTAATATATGGTAGAGGAAAACATAGTTCTTTTGGGAAGTGAGTTTGCATTTTTACTTGCTTATGATTTTGGCACAGAATTTAGAGATTTCATATAATAGGGTTTCTGTAATCCCAAGAAACTTTGAACTTATTTTGACCTTAATCATTCAAGACTTTGTGTCTCCAGTTTTATACCAAGCACCCACCTGATCATGGGAATGCTATTTGTTGCAAGGAAGACATGATTCATACAATAGTTGGATCTTGAAGCCTCAAACTGTGGCAAAACATTTGCAACATCTGGGTTACATGACTTTTGCATTTGGACAGGACATGGCTGACTGTCATTGATATCTAGGGCAAGTTGTGAACAAAATTCTGGGTTTTCCTTATATGCTTTCCTCATTTGCAAGAGTCTACAATCAACAATATGCAAACTTATTGGTTTGTTTGCAGGTGGGTGTTGTGCATGTTTGCGAGGCCACTCTTAAGAAAAGATTGGTTGAGTTCGAGAGTACTGAATCTGGCAGCTTAACTGTGGGTTTTTACACCATCTCTTTCAATCCAGAAGCAACCTCTATTGGCTGATTTGGGGTGGTTGGTTGCACCTTGATGAATAGTAGTTGAGGTGATAATTGGGAGTGGAATGTGTTGTGTTCCAAAACAGACTGAAGAGTTTGATGCAAAGGCGAAGGAGATTGACCTGCAAATCCGAGTGGGCCTTGTGAGTCCCCAGATTGAGGGTAAAGGCATGTCAGAAATAATGTGCGAGCACAAGGTTATGGGTGCTGTACATTTTGCACATGGCCTCTGTCGTGGCTGCTATGATGAGGTCCACCTTCCATTCCTTCTCATTCTTTGTTCTTTCAAATGGTATGAAATTGCTTTGCTCATGCACTTAGTCTTGGTACCCACCTGAGGCACCTACAGGAAAGATAACATTCATTCTAACTAATGCTCTCTTATGTTGTTTATCTATCAACCAATACAAGGAAAAAGGACTGAATGAAGCCATCCAAAAAAAGAAGCAGGGGTCAAAATTCTACTATCTGTTTGCGATGTGTCAAGACTGAATGTTCCTGTAGTTGGAAAATTCATATCCTTGAAGGCATGCAGAATCAGACAGCACTGGAAAATGAGACATGTCTAAGAGCTTCTTCAAAACATATTCTATCAGAAGTTCACAAGGTTTTCTTTCTTGAAACTCATGAGAAAATGATATAAGAGATCATTTTAACAAATTGTGGTCAAAATGGCTCCTCTTAAGAACTTCTGGATTGTAATCCATAACTTTGGTTTCTGTGAATTTTTTACTTTTGTGGACATTTGGAAGACAATGGACTCTTTTTGTGAACAGGGCCTTGTATACTGTTATTTTACTCTAGAAGGTGTTCACTTTCCAGGTCCTGTTCTTGTGCACATCGTAGTTCAACATTTGCTAGTCTCAGGAAGCTTTGAGGTGGTCAATGTGCAGTTTTTAGCAGTGGCACACAGTGGACTTCATGTGTTGTACTCATGTGGACCACTGATATTCTAACTCTCTTTTGTCCTGTCAAACTTTCTCATTGAGGCAGTTTGTCAAAGTTTCCGGGGGCATGCAAGGTGGTTCTGCACCTCCAGCATTTCAAAGAGCAGAGCAGCAGCGGTTGGAGGAGAAGAAAAAGGCTATGATTGCACAAGGTGTTGTTTTTAGTGATGATGAAGACCCAGCACATGGCACACTCTCCATAACACAAAAAGCGCTTAAAAGGAAAACTGGAGTTGGGTCTCGAGGGAGAGGACAGGGACGAGGGAGAGGCCGTGGCAGGGGTTCTGTGAAACAGATTGAAGAGTGTAAAGGTGGAGAGGGAAATGACCGCAATGGAGAAGGTGCCAATAGTGGTGAGGCAGAAGGTGATGATGCTGACACGACTGGTGTAGAAGAGGAGGAAGTGGAAGACTCTGAGAATGAAACCTTAGCAGAGTTTGCAGGTCGACAAAGAGAAATGGCACAAGGGGGGGGAGGAGGCCAAGGAAAGAGCCAAGATGAAAGGTATGAGAGTGGAAGAGTCTTTGCATTGGTGAAGGATTCTCCAAATTCTAATCACCTCAAGATGCATGCAAGCATACCTCAGGAAAAATCCTTGAATATCAAACCTCTTAAGTTTCCTAAAGGAGATGAAGCCGTACTGGAACCGAATGAAGAAATACAGCCAGATGTGGCCACTGATGTGATTGAGAGACCTGTTCTAGAGAAAAGACAGCTCGTGATTCAACCCCTGGAGTCAACTGGTCCAGAAGAGACTGGAGATAGAGATGCTATTGAGGGCCCAGCTCAGGGCACAAGTGAGAGGGAAAGCCAATCGATTGATGATGAATGGATGGTTGATGGTGGCGAGACTCTCTCAGACATAGATGATGAAGAGGTCTTCTCTCATCTGCACTCTGGATTTGTGTCTCCCTTCTAGATGAGATTTAGGTGACCACGATAAGCAGGTATTCTGGTTGTGGTGGGGCAACCAGAGTGAATTTTTGTTCTTATGTTGTGGAGTTCTCTGCAATTTTGTAGATATGTTGGCTGCCTTGAGTGTATGTGTTGAATTATTCCTCTTTAATAGTAGTTTATCAGAACTTGTCACACTGATCAGTAGCATGTAGACTTTGTACTATTTCATTGTGTTCATTTTGGTGCAGGTAAATGGCTATTTACATAATGAAGAAGAAGTACGGCTCAAGACTATCATCTGGACGGAAATGAACAAGGAGTATCTTGAGGTAATTCATGCCTGTTTCCTCAGCCATAACAGTGGCGTAATTGGATTAACCACATAGTGAAGGTTAATCAAAGCTCAAGATAATTCTTCCATTTCAACTAGGAACTGGACATCAGATTTGCTTCATTTTACTTTGCTATTGCTTTGTGAGGTTTGGCTAAAGAGTGATAACTTTGGTGGAATTGCCAACAGGAGCAAAGTGCCAAACAGGCTGCAATCGCAGCTAGTGAGGCTGCAAGGGTAGCTGCTTTTGCTGCAGCTGCCACTAACTCTGCCAGTGCAGCTGACCTTGCTGCGGCTGCTGCTGCTGCTGTTGCCAAATTAAAAAAAGTGAGTTATGGGCTGCAAATTCTCACCTGTGGTTTGGTGGTTCCCAGCTACATCTCTCCACAATGATTTTCTGCTGGTAGTGGGGAAGACTTTGCATTGTCAACAAAGAGGGTGGGAGCATCTTCATGGGGCTTCACTGCAAGGAGGAAACTAGGCAGTAAAACTAGGGTTTCACATTAATCTTACTAATGGTTTCTCACTTAAAAGAGAACATATGTAGAAGTTTCAATATAGTTGCCAGAATTTCAAGATGTTGCAACCTTCTGTGAAACTTTGTCCAGATGTCCAACATGGTAGATTTGATCTGTTTGTTCAGTGAAAATTGAGTAAAATGAAATTTGTCAGGGACTCTTTATCATGAAGTTCAGGTCATTGATGTTCCTTGTTTTGGCCATATGCAGGAACGCAAGCAGAAGAGAGCAGAAGATGCAAAAAGACCACCCCCTGAAACTGCAGCTGATGCTACTTGTCAAATGCTAGTAAGCAAGGTATGTTTTTCAGTTTGCTGTCCTGATTATGTTGGTCAATGTGAGACTAGGATTCATCTCACCCAAATCCTTGAAGTCTTCAGCATCAAGTCTCTCATCTACAACTTCATGGGTGTTTTGCCCCTGCACCTAGACTATGCTAAGTTGTCTTGAATTCTTGCAGAGAGTAGTGAACTCAGCTGAGATTCCATATTTGGAGATTGCAGTCAGTCATGAACACTCCAAAATAGAAACACTACGAAGACTTTGTTCATACCAATATCTAGCAAGCTTTGCGATGGGAATATTTGGCAAATTGATGATATGGAGTTTAAAACTCAAAGTCATTTCTTGGTCTTCTTGTGCAGAGATTCAGCTCCAAAGTGAACTACACTGCATTGGCAAAGCTCTTTGATGGAGGAGTATGTTTCTATATTTGTCTCTATAATCCTATCCTTCTACTACATCCACTGGAACCATGTTAAACAGTTTCTGATTCCTCAATCTGTTTGCTCCTTTCCAGGTCTAGTGTAGTATCTGGCATACTGTAGACATATTGCTCAACTGCATTCAGAAATGGAATAACATTTTGATTTCTTGATTGTGGTGAGGTTGGATGTGGGTATTGTTTGACCAGGACAGTACAAATTTCAGTTGTGAAAGAATTGTTTGGTAGGGAAGAGAGTGTTGGGTTTGTGGGTTCCTGGCTTAAGGTTCAGAGCTTAGGATTTGGGTCCTGGTTTTTAATGGTTTGACTTCAGTGTTGAGAATTCATGGCTTGCCTCAGGGTTGACAGACAAGGGTTTTGGTGCTCATGACAATTAAAATCAACAATTTTGTGGCTTGTTTATAGCAACTGCAGAATATTTGTTCATAAGTGAAAGTTGTACTCATGTTTTTTGAATTCTCAAGTTCATTTTGCTCTTAGAGAAGTCACTGTTGTTCAAGTCACTCCTCAATTCTGTCTTGTGGTCTTGTTTTCTCTTTTCTTTAGCGTGGAGTTTTGTCTTTTTCATGCTTGCTGATTGGTTGCTGTTATCTTGTCAGGTATGAAATCTAATATGTTATTGTTGGGTCATTTCTCAATTGTTTTCAGGTAGAGTGAAATGTTCTTAGAGAAGTCCACAAAGCTTGTGGACAAGCTCTAGGTTGAGAGTATGAAATATAGGGAACTAAAATGTAAGGCTATGCACACTCAAAATTATGGCAGGATGAGCCAGAGAAGGAGACTTCTGTGGAGCGAGTTTTGAAGGAGCAGGATGAAGATATGAACACCATCCCCAAATTCGTCCCCAAATTTGTGCCAAACAGTCGTAAGAAACGACAGCGTAAAGTGACTTTTGCAGATGACCATTCCATTGTTCCAATGATCAATCAGGTTTGTCTCTTCAGAATGCTTATTCATTGTCTATATAGATTGATGACAATACAAAGAACTTTGTGCAAACACAACTTTTTAGGTGAGAAGTGGATGTTGATTCTAGCAGTATCTTAAATTCTATTCAGGCAGGATAACAACAGAAATCATCTGCTATGACTTAGTTGTTCAATCATCTGCTCTACTAATAGTCTGTACATCTTCTGCCATTGTCATGTACTATTGTGATGGTTCATTTCATAGTGAGACTGTAGCTAGTGAAACAGCACAAGGCTGCTGAGCAGTGTTGTCATCTGGTCTGACTATGGATCATATCATTTGTAAGGCATGAATGTTCAATGAGTTTCCTAGTTGAGGTGCACTCATAGTTTGTTTAGAGGCCCTAAAGAGAGTCTCATTGTGAGTCTTTGGAACAGTTTCTTCTCTCATCAGATCCATAGGACTCACATTCTAGGTTGAGGGTTGACATTCCATATTCTACATATGAAGGTTAGAGTTTGAAGAGTAGTTTGAGCTTCTTTTCTCAAATTTCCTGATTCCAAGTGAATCTGGTTGCTTTTAGGGTGTAACAGTCAGGGCTTTAGTGTTGAGGATTCTGCTCATTTTAAATGGTTCATGGTATCAAATGAGTGACTTGATTTGAGAAATATTTAAGTAGGGAATAACTGCAGAAAATGCCCTAAACAAACCCAAGTAGGAGGAGAGGATTTAGGAAGAGTTGTTTGATGATCCACAATTTTGTTTTGTACAAGATTTTAAGCATATACTGAAATGTACTGGATGTAGAATCTGGAATAGGACTTCATTTGTATTGAGAATGACTCTTCGATAACTATTATTGTTTGCACTTGTCCCTCTGCAGGCTGTCAGCAATGATGTCACAGCATTGAAGGATGGAAATGAAGATAACATAGAGGCAGAGCCCAACAAGGCTGATGTAGGTGAGGTAGATGCAGGTGATATGGCTGAGGATGATGATTATGAAGAAGCAGCAGTTTATGGGAATGATGAGGCTCAAGATTACCTTCAAGTTGAAGGCTTATCTCCGTTTGGCCTGCAGGATATGGATGCTGAAGAAGAATACTATGATGAATACTGATGCCTGTAGGATGCCAATACATACATCAATGCCAGGCAGGCCAATTTCCAAATGTTGCTGATTCCTGATAACAAAAGCAAGAAAAGAGGCATGCCCATGAGGAGGAAAAGGTAAAATGCCTCCAAATGTCACTAAAGAGGACAGAAAAAAGAAGGAAATTATAAATTCTGTCACCCAAGTTGTACCTCAATTGTGGCTATGGATTTCACTGCTTATTGCAGAGCTTCAGAACAAGAGTAGAAAGACTCCTGAGATCAGATCCAGTTTATTTCCACAACTGAAGTACGGTGGTATGCACAATCAAGATGCAAGCACTTTCATGGTCTGCCGTGGGTGACATTGAATTCCCTGTCTTTGTATTTTACTTTTTAAGGGAAAGCTTTCTGGATTGTACTGTCATGTATCAAGATTGAGATTGCTCCACTTCAAATGGGGCAGTTGGAAGAATTATTCTGGTGTATCATACATATTCCAGTTTGGTTATGTGCAGCATAACTGTCAGTCATTTTGTATTACATGATTTACTGGCACATATCCACTAGGTCTTTTATCCCATGTTTATATTACTGGGTGTGCAAAAATTCTGGGAGTACATACTCTGATTCTAAGCCATGGCAAGGAGATTTGTCTTAGGTGTGTGGAGATCTCTGGCAAAGAAGCAAAACATTCATGGTTAGAGTTAGAAGCTGCCTCTTTTGTGGGATGCAAATCAGCAGCAGCAGCAACAGCCATATCACAAAGAAACTTCATGCCAATCCTGGGTTGCCTGTAAGCTGGTGAGCGCGAGGGTGTGTACCAGTGCATAATTTATGCTAGTGATGAAATTTCTAGGTGAGTTAATTCCGTGCAGTTGTGCCATGTTTTTGCATTTTGGCATTCTTGAATAGTGGAAGTTGCAGATCAGGACCAATCCCACCTAGGAAAAGTTGCAGAACTGTTGTTGGTAGGAAGATTTTACGAGTTTCTGGACATTTTGTCTTGTGCCTAGCCATTACTTTTAGAAACATCCAGACCCAATCTTCTCTACAAAACATCCAGGCCAGTGTTGTGCGGTCCTTCCTTTTTGAGAGAACCTCCAGTTCAGCTCTCACATTTTAAAATTTATGCCATGAATTTCCGGGTAAGGGTTTGAGCCAGTTTCTTCCAAAATTTGAACCTTTGGTTCTGGTTCTATCGCATTTTTTCAAATTCAACAACCTTCGCATCTGGTTTTTGAACTGGGTCTGGTTCCATGTACACACTACAAATTCCCCAATGCTAAAGATTATGTGACTACAAATTTTTATGACTCATTAAAATAGGGGTCCATGTAAATATAGAGTTGAACAACTAATTAAAATTAAAATTAATTATAAACTTCAGTCTACTTATTAACTTTTGAAAAATGTCAACTTTAGTCACTTTGTTGAGCATGTTTGATAACTGCTACGTGCGCTAGTCTCGTCACATACACTTGAAGATGCTTGTACAAACTTTCTGCAACTGGCTTGTTTTCCATGCATGGTGGCAATACGTGGGTGGAACTTTGGCTTCAATCAATGAATGGCCTTGACCTTGTCACAACCCTTTAGACAATGCTTATTTATCCTTGTACTTCAATCCCCCTTTTTTTTTTTTTTTGGCTATTTCAATACAGGTGGAAAAAAAAAGTATGAATATGTTTGGCTACATTATTGGCAACCATCCACCTCTTGTGTTGGTTTCTATTAAAATGGCATTTGAGTGGAATCCCGTAGTGGCAAGCTTTACAGGAATAAGGGCCCCATGAGGCAGAGTAAAAGCAGGCTCAATTCCTGTAAAGCCTACCCCCAAGGGCTTTACACA
>Ga0116227_10003030_pt1 | contig 37694 bp, 29 predicted proteins | sample S1TSphgellanicum_FD_89693 | JGI IMG/M metagenome (GOLD analysis project Ga0116227, IMG submission 89693) | Host-associated microbial communities from peat moss isolated from Minnesota, USA - S1T2_Fb - Sphagnum magellanicum MG | ecosystem: Host-associated > Plants > Peat moss > Unclassified...
AAAAAGGCCCAAGAAAAAAGTGGGAGCAAGGAAAAAAAATGGCCCAGGAAAAAAGTGAGAGCAAGGAAAAAAAAAAGCATGAGTCAGGGGAGGCTTCATCGAGCGGCTTCAGGGGCGGCTTCTGGGCCAGAGCGACTCAGCAGCCGCCGGCGCACCATCCATCCACTGGATGCCTGGACACCGGTTTCCATCAGATCACAGTGGGCCAGAGTGAGCGGCTTCAGGGGCGGCTTCATCGCGCGGCTTCAGGGGGGCTTCATCCTTCTTTTAATATAAGAGATGTCGAAACCAACCGTTCTCGTCCCCCCACTTTTTACAAATAACTTTATTATATTTGAGATATCTGTAAAGTGGCTCTAGCCTATCTGGGAACCTAACCTCCATGGCCAGGCTGAGACTAATAGTGGTAACTCAAGATTGAGACTGTCACTTATTGAACTACAAAAAAAACACAAACAAAAATAGGGACCAAACTAGAAAAACCTCCTAAACTAGAAGGCAAACTAGGTTTACCCCCAATCCATGTTTCCCACTTTTGTGTGAAGACCAACCTAGGTAGTCCAAGGAGGTAGGTAGCGTAGATGGGTAGGTAATCGAAGAAGGTCGATAAGTGGGCAGGCAGGTAGGTAGGTGATCGAAATAGCTTAAGTAGATGGGTAGGTTAGATAAGTAACTGAGGCAAGTGGGGTAGGTAGGTGACCTAGATGAGTAAGGGAAGTTCATAACCTACTCAGTTGGATAAGTTGTCTAGGTAGGTATTTAAGTAGGTAGGTAGCATAGGTGAATATGTAGTTGGTAGGTTGGTGATGAAGGTTATCTGGCCACTTAACGCCCTCAAACTGAGAATCTCATATTTATGCCCCTCTCCAACATACATACCTATGCATGACTGTTGTTCACATGGCCATCCTCTCACTCCACGTCCCATAAAAAAGATAAAAAGTTGATTTCTTAGGACCCTTTTTAACCAAGATCATTCTAACCCACCTATGCTCTCTTGTGATCATTTTAAGCTTGTTTTTAGATTTCCCAATTACTCCTATGTTTGGCCTTTTCTTCTCAAGGTGCACATAATGAATTATTCACTATGTATGTGACAATGTTAATAGGCCATTCACTAGGGGTGAGAAAAGCTCTTATCACCCCATCATACTTAGGAAGGAATTATTCATTAGTTTGGCATACCAACATTAGTATATAGGCATACTCCTCATTAAAAGTATCCAACCCATTCCTTGACTATTGTGTTGAAGGTAGGGTTATATAATTCTCACTTCCATTTTTTTGGCAATTTTTACAACATTCGTGTTGAGATGCACTTCTCATTCTCCTGAAATAAATATGAATTCCTTACCACTTCCCATGATTTAAAGGGGTTATGTTCAATGTCCCATACATTCTCTACTATTTGGAGGCCAACTTTTTGAAGTTGGTTAACCTTCAAAATTGACATTTCCAACTTGTTTCCTTTCAACTTTTTAAACCACTAGAAGGCAAAATTCAGTATGGAGTCTACTAGCAAGGGGGGTTGAATGCATAACCTCTTTGACATTGTCTTCCATGCTTTAACAATCCTCCCCCAATTTTTAGACTTTGTAGTTAAGACATGCTCATCAACAAACATCCGATGTGGATGTGGTAGCCAACCTTTATGTTTTGAAGGTCTTTTTCTTACACATTCTAAAATTTAAAAATCAAAGGTTCATTCTTTGGGAAAACATTCAATGATATAATGGTATATACCATCTCAATTACACAACCAAATGATCACAATGAAAAAAAAAGATTGATTTTATCAACAATACAAACAAAATAAATGATTTAATTAAAATTATGGTTCACACAATTTCCATGTAATTGTTTTTACAATTATTCCTTCAACAATAACACACCATACATGTTCATGAATTCCATGAATTTTCAAGAACATAATAATCAAGGTATGCCAAATGAAAAGACCAAAACCAAATGGAATGTCTATTATTCTACTCTTCATGTAAGGTCAAGGTTTCATGCTTAATGACAATGGAAAAAAACCTCCAAAAGTCCTACTTATATGTGTTCTCCAAAAGTAACTTCATCAACTCCCATAACTACCAAAACTAAAAGATGGAAAATAACCCATAAAAATTTCAAATTGACTATGCCATCTTTTTCCTAAAACCTAACTACCAAAATGTAACCTAAAAGGTCATTAACTACAACGAAAAAATAATTCCATAATTCCTACAAAGTTTGTATACTACCTATACACATATAAATATTAATATAAATCAATTCCCTACATGTTGTAATTCCTTATGTCTACCTATATTCATATTAAATGACTAATAGTCATTTTTTAATCATTGTAAAGTAATTTTATGATCACATTATCTATGTAATGACACATCATTTCATCCACGTCAGTTGCATAATCATTATTTAATTATATTTGAAATCACTTTATCTTGGTCACATTTTCAAATGATATATTGAACTTCCATGTCCTTTACCATTATTCCTACCTTTTTCACATTTTCAAAGAAAAACTTAAATTAAAAATTAAAATTTTATATAAATAAAATAGAATTATGCATCCCATAAATCCAAAGTTTTTCCCCCAAGACCATGGGGTTTTAGGTTGGTATTTAAATCTATTTGGAACAAATCAAAAAACAAATCAACAATAATGTTGATTATGTTAAAAATGTGAGATAATCAAAGTTTACAAACAAATCACATTGTGTTAAATATGCAAGTCATCAATAAAATTGTAATTAGAGTGGCATATTTTATTCCCCTCTTCTTTTAGTAGTTACATAGGTTTTAAATAAACATGTTTATAAGGGGAAAATGTTGTATTGGTGCCAAAGTCACTATTAATGAATACGGTAGGGTGAAAATCCTTTGAAATGTACCACACATGATGAAAAAGGCCTAGTCCTAACTCCAGTCTTTTTTTAGTTTATATTTTGATCCCCCAAAAAAATAATGAATCAAAAGTTGTCAAAAAATTTAGAAGGACTATATTCTAAACTATTACAATTCTAGATTCTATCATAATCATCCATAAATGTGTCTTTACACAGTAAAAAAAGACTAGGTAAAAAATAAGAAAGGTGACATTGTGATAAGATTTTGGTGCACCTTAAAGAATTTGCACCCAATAATGTTCCTTTGTATTTATTGAAAGGTGTTGGGAGTTAGATGAGGTTTTCCATCTTTTTTTTTTTGGTCTATGTGTTCATTTTGGAATTGAATGCCCAAATTGGGAATGCTTAAAAGGGCCAAATATTTGGTCTTGTGATTGGGATTGTGATGGATATATATGCATTAGTTTAAGGTCAACTTTCACAATGACAAAATAAAGGATTTAAAAAAAAATCAAATTATTTATATTTTGAAATATATATATTTTTTCATGATCTATAAAAATCTAATATGATATTGTCACATGAATAACAAAATTATCTAGAAGCTTAACCTATAACAATTGTGATGGTTTTCAATAGTTTAACTTCATATTTTCACAAATATTTCAATATTTCTGGGATTATTTATTGATAAAACGAACCTTACAATATATATATATATATATATATATATATATATATATGGGTGTTCTTTGGATTTATCCAAAGTTAATGGTTTCAATTGAAATTTCAAACAACGTAATCCACTACCTTATAAATTAATTACATATAATAATAATTCATCAATAAATTTTAGTTACATTATTATATAATTACCCAACTAATTGTGATATTATTAAATAAATGAAAGAGAGTATCCAATTTTTAAAATTTTAATCACAACGTTATATTATCTAATTAATAAGAATTAAACATTAATCATAAATAATTATATAGATAATAATTATTACATTAATTAGTATATTGAATAAATAATGAATAAATAATAATTTCATTGATATGTCTACTAACTAGACTAAATTAGTTAATTTATTATAATTATTATAATTATGATTTCATTTGATTTATGGAATATTAATTGAGATTGAATAAGAAAAATAAAATAATAACCTTTATTGAATTATTATTATAGCTTAAGCTAGCCATGTTAATAATATTCACATTACTATTTTGCTTTTGATAACAAATTTTAAGCTCTTGAAATAAAATTAATATTGATAAAAACAAGTTATATTATATAAAACTAAAATTAGATCTTAAAACATTGCATACGATAATTGATTAATTTCACTACTTACTCTTACAACTGTTTTTATACTTCATTCAAAAACAAAACTCAAAATAATTCATAATAAAAAATATTGCAATTACTATAAATATTTATATTATTATTAAAAAATAAAAATTGAATATAAAATATAAAATTATTAACTTTAAATAAAATATTATAAACATTACATACAATAATATGTAAAAGTCACATTAATTGTTCTGATTATAGTAAAACTATTCAAAATATTTATGGTGTGGTACATGATTAAATACCAATTATATATTATGTATAAATAATTATAAGAAAGAATGCTTTAATTTATTTTACTATGATCCTTTGAAACCCATTAATTACTTTAATTGTAGTAAAAGTATTTAAAAATTAAAAGTTATATTAAATCAAAAAGTTTTAAATCAAGAATAATTGACAATGTGGTGAAACTTTACCAACTTGTGACAAAAAAAACCCAATGTGACCTTTACAAAGGATTTTTTTGGAAAATTTCCAAAAAAAATTGCCATATTTTTTAGAAAAAAAAATCGACAAATTTAGACAGTGAGTCCATGTAGCTCACTTAAATTTAGGCAGGATTAAAAAAGAAACTTTATTGTTTGCTTTGGATACTCACCATTTAATGCAAAATAAAGTTAGGGATCCTTGCTAATGCACCTACATGAGGAATTTGAAAAACAAAATCCTGATAATTAAGGTTAATTATAAATTTTGTTAGTTCTATAATTAAAGTATTAATAATATAATGAAAATTATTTTAAAATATTCATTTTAACTACTGTAAATTATTAACAATTAGTGTAAAAAATTATGTTATAATAATTTTAGTTAAAATAAATTATTATTAAAAATAAAAAAAATTTATGGTCATTAAATTATTATAACTACATTAATTACATGAAATAATGCAATTACAATACAATTATTATGAATGTTTTTAATACTTATTTAAAATAAAAAATTATGAATATCAACTTGGAATATAAATTATATATTTATTCTAATTAATATATTACCGCTATAATTAAAGTGATTTTATAATAATTATTGGAATTTTCTATGATTATAGAGTCTTAATAATTTTCAAAAAAAAAAACATCTATACATAATCCATCATTTGTCACATGTACATGCTAGTATGCACCCATATATCAATGAATATAATACATTCAATACACCATTATAAACCCATACACCCTATAATATGTAGAATACACATTCAATACCTATCGGGTTGCAAGTTATTTGACCACATTTGCAACTAATGTGACATAGTTGGGTCTTTTTGGTTGAAAACCCTGGTAGAAGTTGTCCAAATGTGCAAGAATGAAAAAAAAATTAATCAAAAGTGAGTTGCAGTGTAGTTGCAAACATAACCAAATACAAAAACAAATTCTAGAAATAAGCAATGAAAGCTACAAATGATAAATAGTTACAAGTAATTACAAATTGATTAGTTAATAAAGCCCAATTTTCTTCAAGTGGTAAAGGAAACATATTGATTAAATCTAGAAGTCCTAAGTTACTATCATGCTACAACTTTTTTGAAAGTGGTTGCATTTTTGTAGTAGACATTATGGCAAAAGGTTTTATCTATAGAATTTAAGATGAAAGCTAGCTGAAAAATACATGAAAATTTGGTACATTTTTTGTACCTAAAGTTGCAAATGCATTTGTCACAAAGTTTTTGTGGACATAGATTTAATGGAATTCCTTCCAAGGGAACCTTAATCCAAAAGATGACATTTCCTTGTTAGAATGGAAGGCATACTTGCAAAACAAAAAATTTAGTATTGACATCTTTATCTAGATTTGTTAGTAAATAGGATAATAGATAGGATTTAAGATGTACGAGCTTGTTTAAATGTAGGATGTAAGATTCACGAAAACACCATGTATGTTGCATTCTCATAAAGTTGCCCCAACATTTTATAATTCCAACCCCTATCGGGATTTTGCTTCATTCTAATTTGTGATAGGATTGTGGAATGGAAACATGTATAAAAAGTAAAAAAATCTTGAGCATACATCCGAACAACCAAAATTGATTAGTTGTTCAACCATTTTTCAATTTGGATTTGATGAAAGTGATGGTAGAAAAGGTATGTTCATCTTCAACATTCCTTAGAATAGTAATAGTTGCAAGTTCAACAATTTTGAAATATTTTTAAAAAATGTCTTTCAAAATCACATTAGAATCAAACCTTTTCCACATTTGAGTGGTTGGATTATAGTCATGTAAGGGTTTCATAATAGCATCATTGTTGGACTATATGGTGGTCATTAAAAAACTAGATTGTTGTTCAAGTAAAACATTATCCAATAAGGGCACATGTGATTTGCCATCTAATTGAATAATCTTATTGTAAAAATAATGAGATTAATTTATAACTTACAGATGTTCAAAGAATGGCAAAGCAACTTTTGGTTATACCCAATATTGAAAGTAAATATGATGTTAGTAACATTCATGAATTCTTACATAAAAAATCGTCTATTAAGTTCAATTATCAAACCTTTTGCAATAGAAGTGTATTAATTTTTTACATCTTGGCATACAATAGCCCAATCCTTTTTAATGACCTTGGACACAACTTTAGTGCATTTGTCAATTTTTCTATAACATGTAAAATTGTTCCTTGAAGCAAAATGCAACATAAGGCTTAGGGTACCAAACTATCAAATTTTAACCCCACCAAATCCACAAAACTTTGGAATTATTCATGTGAAAAATGTCATTTAGGGTCCACATAAAGGTTGTAAAAATCAATTTGTCTCAAAATCACAAATGAAATAATATTTGTTTTCAGGAAGTTTACTTAAACTTTGCATTGCTTCCAACATTGGCATCACACATGTTAGTCCCATCATAGTTTCCGCATCACATAATAATTCATAGTTTGTAGTAGCAATTGGACAATGGGAAGATCATCAAACATTTTCATAACAATATACTTAAATATTCACATTGTAATTATTTAGAAGGGGGCCAACATTGAAGTCCTCTATGTTCAGATGTTTTCTAAAATTTTTAACCCTTTAATTCAATTACTTTAACCAATTTGGTGCACTTTAAATGTATTTTTGGGGATTAGTTGTAGTAGGTGTACATAGAAAAAAAAAAATCCTCAATTTTCATAACAAGCCTAAGGGATGATAAAGTTTAAACAACAAGATTACACCAATGTGCCATATAGTGAATTACAAGGAAAAATGTAGTGCTTATTAATCAATTGGATAGTCACACACTGGTCTTCAAGCCTTGGAAGGTTATTATACTATTAACTTAAAAACAAACCACTTTGTTAGCAAGGTCAACTTTTGGCATCCACCAAAAACAATAAAAAAATGAATAATTACATTAATGAGGTTGTTAGATGTACCTCCATTTCCAATTCTTTCAAGATTAAAAAGAATTGGCACCTTGCGCCAATTATCAACAACATAAATGTGAACATAAATCTAGGATTAGTTTTTTAAAGTGGTGATAATTGACTAAAATGAAATTAACATGTTGGACCATCGATACAATTTGTTTCATTATGACATGTTGCATGGAAACTACCATATCTCAACCACTTGACTCTATTTGGAATGTTTCTTAGGTGTATGGTGTACTTTCAAAAAATCAAATAGACCTTTCATATGTTCAAAATTAGTCATGGGTCTACCATCCTTTAGTAGATGGAAAATTACCACAAATTGAACAATTTTTCTTTCTTTTCAACCTTCCTTTCATTGACCACAAGCTTTGCAATAAAGTGTGGACCTTGACTAACATGAACCCTTTCTTATTTTGGTGTTGGCTATCATTGTTGATATAATAATCACCCACCAAAAGTCTTGGATGATGAATTAGGGCTTTCCTTTTTCATACATTTTTTTATAAATCATCCAATTCAGGGTTTTAAAGTTTTTTTTTACCTTCAACCATAAAACAAACCTTGTAGTGCACCATGTGGATTTTGCATGTAGGATGTACCATAATTTCAACTTGAGGAAATTGGGCAATCCATTCATTTTTGAACACCTTGTTAATATCCACCTTTTTTTTCATTTTTTGGCTAGTTCTCCAAAGGTGAAACCTTGAGTAATAGAAGTATATGCAAATGCACCATTGGCAAAAGTTGACTATCTTTTTCTACATGAAGAACCAAATGAACCAAAGGTGCCAATAAAACTTGTAACACCTCAAGGTGCCAAACTTAACAAAATTTGTAGCACTTTGAATTGATGCAATAATGGTTTCAATTAATCCATGCAATCCATGAGGGTTGTTTATAATTAATTGATTTGATGACTTAAAGATGGAAATCAACTTTAAAAAATTGAACAACTTAGAACTAAATGGAAACCTATTTAGAAAAAAACCACATTCAACAAGCTCGACGATGCAATGCCAAACCCAAATTGCACATTTAACAAATGCAAATGATTATAAAAAAAAATTTATGGTTGAAGTTCAAAAGTTTTAGAAATGGCATTAAGTGCTACATTTTACTCCATGCACAAACAAGATGTGAAAATGTGATGAATTGTTTTGAGCATGAACTTTGTAAGATTTTGATGCTCATTGACAACAAAATCCTTTCAACCTTAAACCTTCAAAATCACAAAGAAACAATGCTCTAATGTGCAAAGGTAAGTGAAACATAACCTACCTTGTAATTTTTTTATTTTATTACGTTTTAGAAATTAGGACTTAGAATCATCTCTTGAGTCTCAACATCATTTCCATTGTTTTAGCCTTTTATTGTCTCTAATTTACAATGATCATTTGTTACCGCAACCACCACATTGGACGTTGATTTGTTATGCACCACAAGTACAATCTTGTAGCATTGAACACTCAAGGAACAACCACTTCAAAAATCAATGAAACTTGAAGACCTCAGACCAAACAACCTATTACATAACTTACATATGCACCTTCATTTTCAATATTTTGTAATACGAAATTTTTAACCTAAGAATGTGGTGAAAATTTGCAGCGAGATAATGTGTATGGCAACAAAGCTCTTCTCATTTTTGTTCGATGACAGTGATGATGGTTGTCATGTTGTTACAAAGGTGGTGATGTTTGATAGAGGTGAAAGGGAACATCAACAAGTTGTACTATCTCACAAAATGTGCCAATGTCACAACGATGATGTTCGACATAGGTGATGATGTAGCCAGGCCATGTGTTGCATGAATGGCATCTTGCTCCTCACCAAGGTCGAATCATGGCCAAAAATAAAAATAAAAATTCATTATTGGATTTTTGTCACCCCATTTTATTTTTTTTGCATTTTAGCCAATTTTTGCCACAAAAAAAATGTTGCTTGAAGTGAGTGGAAAAAAAATCATCAAATTCTTACATTTGGTTTTTAGTATATATATGTATGAAGGAAGGTAGTTTTTTTTGTTTTAATTCATAGTTATGAGATCCACCAAACTGGGATGTTTCAAATCACGTTCTTGGTGTCTTTGGAAAGCTCTTAACGAGGAGGGGTACATGGGCTTGGTTCCATGATGTTTGGACTTGCAGTGCAAAAGTTCTTGAATATTGAATGATTTTTTCATTGAAAATTAAATTAAATTGTAGCTGAAAATTTTGGAGGAATTGGAATGTGCCTTTGATGTTGTTAGGAAAGAACTTGATGAACAGGATTTACTGGAATTTATTTGATAAGATTTGGATTCAAAATGTGAGATATATTGATTTTTAAAAGATTTATGCTGCTGAAAATTCAAATAAATTCCAAAAAACCAGGTTTTGGAAGGAAAAATTAGTTGAGAACGTGGTAACACTTAGGAAGGCTTACTATTCAATTCAAGCATGATTTCCTTTCATATTTGGCTGCTCAAAAAAATTGATACATTTGCATTGCAAAACAATCTTCACATGTTGAGTTTCCCTATTTTGTAATGGGTTCACACTTTGGGCCAACAAGCACAGGCCACACTAGTAGCCATAAATATAGAAGGTTGATTAAAAAGATTTATGGTTCATATCTGGGTTATAGCCAAAATTTGGCTAAATCTTCGGAGGGATTAAAATTTTCCTGTGGATGCTTCGCCACTTAGGCTACATAAAAAAAAAAACAATTGGTAAAAGAAACACTGGACCAGGTAATTTTTCACCCGGCTTTTCACTTATTTTACTGAGTTACTCGCTCATTCCTTTTCTAAACCCTAATCTTCTCCTCCTTCCTCTTGGAAACCTAATCTTCTCCTCCTTACTCTTGGAAACCCTAATCTTCTTCTTCGTCTCTCTTCCCGCTCCACAACACCAGCGCTCTTCTTCTTGTTGGTGCATTTTCTTAGTTGGGTTCCTTCGATTTTCTGTCGTGTATGAGCTCGCATTGAAGTAGCAGTTGCCAACAGCAGGTTTCTGATGGTATACAGGCATCTTCGACACCGGCGCAAACTTTTTCTTTCCTTTTGCAGGTATGTGCTTTGTTTTAGTTTGGTTCGTTCTTTTCCATGATATCCATCATAGCACCATCATGGGAAAAATTTCTCCTCTTCCCTCCTCTCGCTTTTTCTTTTATTTGGTTTGATGCCGCACTTGAATTTCTGGGAAATTCTTTTCGCATATGAGAGCTGAAGAGCAGTACCGGTAGAGTATGGCCCCTGTGCTCAGAGTCCAATGCATAAGCACAAGTATTTGTGTGTTTCAAATTTCCTGAATACCTGGTTTTAATTTCTTTATATTCGTGGTTTCTCTGTCTCTGTCTCTGTCTGTGTTTCTCTCTCTCTCGCTTTTCAATTCTAGGGTTAGGGTTTGTGGTCTTGGACCTGATGTACTCGTGTGTTCTGCAGCAGGGTTGTCTGTCTTTGAGTGGAGCAATACAAAAATGGGAGGAACGGGACCCTCGGGCGGTTTTGATATTCACAACTTGTTCAATGGGGCACCTCCAGGACCTTACCCACCACAATATCCTTCACACCATGCGTTTCCGTCTGGTCAATATCCTACTGCAAGTAACTTCTCTTCCAATGCAAGCTCATTCTCAAGCTTACCTGTACAGTCTTACCAATATGGAGCTGGACCACAGCAGCAGCAGCAGCAGCAGCAGCAGCAGGGGCTGTCCCCTTTGTATCACCCTTATATGCCGTATCCACAGGAGCATGGATCCAGGCCACAGTCACCATACACTTCGAGTGCTTTCAGTATGCAACAGCAACAATCACAACAGTTTTCACGACCTTCCCTTCCTGTTTCTCATCTTTCACAGCCCAGTCCCCCACTCTCTTCACTCCCAAGGTCTCCAATGGTGCACATTAGTAGTAGCCCAAGTCCAGCTTCAGCATCACCACTGGATGGTGCCCGTCTTATGGCTCTCTTGACCACACACTCAGGAGGTGAGAGTCCAAGCAAAGAGGATGAAACACTGGCTTCTGTTGCAGGACCACCTCAAAATGCCATGGAGCATCCTCGCTCTTCACATGCAAGTGCACCAGAGGTTTCTGTTCCCCCGCCTGCCATAGCGCTGGCAATGCCAACTGCTCCGCCTGTAAATTTGGTGCTCTCTTCTGGATCTTCCAGATTTTCCAGTAACAAACTCCCAAAAGGTCGGGCTCTGAGAGGAGAACATGTTATATATGATGTGGATGTGCGGAGGAGTGGGGAAGCCCAACCACAGCTTGAAGTTAGCCCAATCACTGTTTACACATCTGATCCAGTTCTGTTAATGGGAAGGCAGATAGCAGTAAACAGGAGATATATATGCTATGGGTTGCGAGGAGGCAATATTAGAATTCTCAATGTCAACACAGCTTTGCGAGCCCTGCTTCGTGGTCACACCCAGGTATAGGAGGGGCCTGCCATAGAATTTCTATGTACTCATCAGCATTTGGGCCATGATTTGCATTGCATTCCTTTCCAGTTTTTCTCTTAAGGGGTCAGGCCTAATATGACCATTTAGAAGCTTCACCTTTCTTTGTGGGATGGTTGTCTTACTGTTTTCTCTTTTGGTGACAGAGGGTGACAGATATGTCTTTCTTTGGGGAGGATGTGCATCTGCTTGCAAGGTAGACCTTACTTCCATGTTACTTGACCTTTGTGATGTCTGTTATTCCTTGATGCACTAGATTGTTTTATGTCTGCCAAGTCGAAAATCTGGTTGTCCCAGAATGAGTGCCACTCTTATATATATCTCTCAACTAAGGCTTTTTCTGGATGCAAGGTGGAGGGGTTTACATTGTTTCCTGTGTAATCCAGTGCAAGTGCAGATGGTCGTATTCTGGTTCGGAAGATTGTGGAGGGACAGTATGAGGATACCAAATTAATCATATCAGACCAGACTTTGCTGGCTATCCAAATAGTTGGTGACTGGGATTCTTGTCATCCCCATGTTTGCTGGCATTCACAGACCCAGGTGTCTGTCTTTCTCCTTGGAGTTAATCATTGAGCAATTAGTTATCATTGCAAAGTGTTGTGCAGGTTATTTTGCAATAAGTGGGCAACATAAATCCTCACTCTTGCTGTATAGAACGTGGAAGTCCTTTTTTTATTATTCTCAATGAACACCTTTGCCTTCCTGACTAATGTGGGTTGATGGGATCTTCTTGAATAGTTTACTTTTGAGTTGATGTGGAGGTTGGAGATATAAATATATGTGTTCTGGATCTGAGTCCTGAATTGTTCTATGCATGCAGGATGTCCTGTTGGTGGCCATTGGCAAGTTTGTGTTGACAATTGACATAGGCAAGGTGCGGCAGAAAGCAACTCCAGGAGGGTTCAATGTGGAGCAGCCAATAGTTTGTCAGGTTGAAAGTCCATTAGAAGGTGTCCAGGTGGTGGGTGTTCACGAGGAACAAGTCACTGACCTTGCGGTTCCTTCTTTTGGTTCCTCCTGTGTGGCATCAGCCTCTCAGGATGGCACAGTGAGTCATTCTCTCCTTCTTTAGCTGCCTACTGATATGTTTTCTGCTACATATGCTTCATGAGGCAGATTCACAGGCAAGATTGCATGCGCTCAGGAATTGACTATCTTTCCTTCTTAATTTCTGGTAGATACTTACACCCTATATTGTAACCTGAAATGCTGTTCTTATTTGTGTTCTTGGGGTTATTTTTTTACCAGATGCGGATCTGGGGAGACAAAACAAGGAGCCTCTTGTTAAGCACTGTGCCACATGGTAGGGAGGCTGTGAGTGCGGTCGCCTTTTTGTCAGCACCACACTCCCCCGATCATCATGCCATCCTTACTGCGGTACAATTTCTATTTTTTTGGTTTGTGTTGGTTCTTTGCCTCCTTGTTGTACTGTACAAGAGGCTGGTCGAGAAATGGGCACCATCTCATTTGGCAGACAGGTAAACTGTTTTGCTTGAACAAGCTTACAAAACTCTATATTGCACAATTTGGCAGGGTCCCCTGAATCGTGTGCTAAAACTATGGGCATCAACTAGCTTCCCAGAAGAATCAGTGTCGAAACTCAAGACAGGAACATGGCGTTGCATTCAGACACTGGAATTTCAGAGCTCATCTGCTGAGGGCAAACTTGAGAATGCTTTTTTTAATCAACTGGTGGTAGCACCTCAGGCCAGCCTCATCTTGTTGGCAAATGCAAAGAAGAATGCTATCTATGCAGTGCATGTTGAGTTTGCTGTTGGGTCAGTTCCTGCCAAATTGAACTATTTGGCAGAGTTTTCAGTGACATTCCCCATTCTTAGCCTCACAGTTGCAGAAGAGACAGAGGGCACTGTCCAAGTGTACTGTGTGCAAACACAAGCCATACAGCAGTATACCCTAGATGTGTCACAGTGTCTACCTCCTCCCAATGAAGAATACAGCTCAGAGCCTCTGTCAAGAGTGGAGAAAGGCCCAGTTTTGCCACAGGCATATGATGCGGCTCGAGTGTCAGCTAGTGAGAAGGGGGAAGCAGATTTCCTGGAGTTGGGGGGTACAACAGCACCTGCAACAACTGGTCCCAGTGCAAGTGTTCCAGCACGAAGCATAACTGCTTCATCGGCTTTTGGTAGCCCTGTTGAGGTTGGCCACCGGGAGGTCTTGCATGTGGTTACAGAGAGGGCTGAAGCATTGGATATAGCCAAGCTGACTACAGTTGTTCCTGTAAATGAAATTGTTGATGATTTTGGGAAGCCCACATCTGAACTAACATCAGCAAATCAGACCACCAGAGTCTCTGTATCTCAGGTGGCCACAATGCCAGTGAATCAAACAGAGGTTGCACCAGCTAGTAGCATCACAAAGCCACCACAACCATCAAAGAGACGGCCGCGTTCAAAGAGTCCAACAAAACCAGATATGCAGTATGTGCCTGTAATCACAGCTTCTTCAACTCAAGTGTTTGAGAAGCTGGAGAAGCCCTCAGATAGCTGGCTGGAACAAAAAACACCTAAGGACAAGGCAACTCCAGAGAGAGCTCATGCCTCTACCAGCAGCAATTCTTTGAGAGGTGATGTTCTAGGTGATGTTCTAAGTAGAGAGGAAAGAGAAGGGTTCTCAGGTACCAGCAGTGCGAATTCTGGTGTTCATCTTCCTCACTTGATTACCCCTTTTGAGCTTATGAATCTTGCAACTAGTTCTAATTCATTCAGCACCCACAGTGTCCAAACACCAGGTGCTCAACAGGAGCTTATCATAAAGGACAGAAATGCAGAGGATGCGAAACGGTCCTTTGATGTGGAGGGTTTAAATACAACTAATGCACTGATAGACATGAAAACAACAGAGGCTGTGGAGTCAGAGGGCCTAGATCTCAGAGGGAAAGATTCCTTGCAGTCAGAATCCAATGAAGTCTTGCATGTTGGGGCACGTACTGAATATAATGGGAAAGACGAGGAAAGTCAACCTAAGCCTCGCTTTCTTGACATGTACCGGAAGGAGGAGAGTGTACAGGTTGAAGAGGGAGTCTTTTTGGAGGATAGGGAGCTTCCTATGAGTGTACCTGTTGATGTAGCGCATGAGCAGTCAAGAGACACGGCCTTCAGAGAAGCAGGTTCTGTTCCTCTACCTTCCCAGATATCCGCAATTGCAAAGGGGAGGAAGAACAAGAACAAGACATATGATGGTGGGGTTGAGCCTGCAGAAGTGCAGTCATCTCACCAACTACCAGATCTACTGACTCCTGGAACAATGCCAGAGGCAGAGACTTCCTACAATGTAAACTCGGATCCCTTGGACCCTGGACTGGCTGCACAGGTGGCCACAATGCAGGATGCACTGAACCAGGTATTGAAATCTTGTTTCTTTCCTCTTCTTGCTGGAAGTGGCTACAAAGGTATCTTCTGGGGGTTGGAAATAGGCTGGTGGGCAGGCTTGGGTTTTTTTGCTTGCATCTGCGCAGCCTTAATCTGGTAGGTTAGTCGAATTGGTGTGCCCAGAACTGCCTTGTCTCTGATCAACAGTGCATGAAGTCATAGGTGTTAGGTTCTTATATATCAACTATTTTCTCAAGGTGCATTTGTCTCTTCTTTTGGCGACAGTTGCCAGTCAAATTCTTGCACATATGTGCTAAAGTTCAGTTTTTGCTGTTCAACATGGAGCTCTACTGAGAATAGTTGGCTGGTGTTGTCTGTCTGTTGGTTGGGTTTTTGTGCTATTCAGTTGGTTTCCATGCAAAAGGAGTTGCACAAGCAAATGACTGTTATGGTGGCAGTGCCAGTTGCCAAGGAGGGTAAACGCATGGAAGGTAATGCCCAGTGGCAATTTCATCAACAATTCTCCTAAGCTAGCCAACCAGAGCTGATGGGCATGGGTTATCTGCTAGAACTCTCTGTGTGTTCCTCATGTACTGTTGAATCGGAGGTAAGAGGATGGGAATCATGTGAGTGGGAGGTTCTAATGTTTCTGTTACATTTTTCTCAGGTGCATTGGGGCAGCGGATGGAGAAGGTTCTCAAGGCTCATGTCGATGCTATGTGGGCACGACTAGCAGAGGAGAGTGCGAAGAGGGAGAAGCTGGAGCGTGAAAGGGTCCAGCAGGTCACTACACTCCTCACAAATTTCATGAGCAAGGATATGCCAGTTGCTCTAGAACGAGGATTCAAGAAGGAATTTGCTGCCATTGGTCCAGCTGTTGCTCAGGCAGTCCTGCCTCCACTTCAGAATGTAGTTGCTACAACTGTCTCTGAATCTTTCCAGGTAAGTTTTTCTCTTGGTCTGACTTCTTTCATGTTTGACCTCTGATGTCGGTGGATTGTGGTTATACGAGTAAATGTGTCTTCCTGGACACAAGTCAGCAAGCTTATTTGGGAGGGACCAAGATAGTTGAACCAACCAAGTCTTCACATTCTGAACTGAAGGTAGAAAATTGTGGGTGGGTGGTGGGCTGTCTGGACAGAAGGGTGTCACAGAGAGAATGTTTCCACAGCTGGAAAAATCGGTCGGAGCTAAATTGGAGGGGACAGTAGGTCGACAACTGCAGACACAGTTTCAAACTATTGGTCGCCAGGCACTTCAGGTCAGATCACATGGTATCTTTTTGTGATGGTCAGTAGGTGTCAATATTGGGCATGAACATGGAACCCTAAACAGGTTGTCCTGTGGTTTTACCTGTCAGTCTCATGGTGGCCCACATGTCAATCTTACCCATGACAGCTTGTGATGATGTGATATGGTTCAGGAGGCTCTGCGGACATGCTTTGAGAGCACAGTCATCCCATCGTTTGAACGTTCGTGCCGGTCCATGTTTGAGCAAGTTGAATCTTCTTTCCAGCATGGCATGGCTGAGTACACCTCCCGTGCCCAGCAAGAACTTGCCTCTTCACACTCAGCTCTTGCATCTACCCTGCAGGTTGGCTTCTGCTCAGAAAGTTGTCTGTTTCTCCTTGTGTTTTGGACATTGTATCAGTAGGTTGCCAGTCAATTCAATTGTTAAGAAGGTTTCACATTCTGGTGTCATTGGTCTGTCTTCTACTGAGTTGCCTAGGCAATTAGGCCAAGCACATTGTGTCATCAAATATTTTCAAAGTCTTTAGACAATTATGACTAGTCCTTACATTAGCTTGCTTGGAATTTGGGGTTCTGCAGGAGACAGTGGCCTCGGCATCATCGCTTGCAAATGATTTGAAGGGCGAGTTAGCAGAGGGTCAAAGGAATCTAGTAGCTCTTGCAGAGAATGCGAGTGCAAGTGCAGTACACAGCTCACTCATAGCCAAGCAGATGAGCCTCCCAGACAAGGTTATCATCCAACATTTCTCTTGCTGAAGTTGTCATCAGCATTGTTAGTGACTGTCTGCTATCCTTGTTATGTACAATTCTATTCTTCTCTTTGGGCTTGGAAACATCCAAATCTATGCTTGGCCAGAGTCTGTAATATCAGTGGGTAAACTCCAAATTGGTGGTGTGAGATTGTTGGGTGTCTTGGACCTGTTTATGGTGGAGTTGTCAAGTGGTTGATTTGGGCATGGTGTATGTAGGTGCTATCACTGCAACATCTGGAGGAATCTCTTGACCCAACAATTGAGCTAACGAGACTTGTCAGTGAGCACAAACTGGAAGAAGCCTTCAACAAGGCACTCTCTCTCAGCAATGTGGCAATTGTCTCCTGGTTGTGCATGCAGGTATATATTCCTGGACCTGCAGATTTCTTCCATTTTTTGATCACATGTACCACTGTGCAAATGTGATTTTATGACAAACATGTGCTGTTGGTTTTTTTTCTTGGCAGCTCGATGAGACAGTGGTCTTTTCAACAGTACCTTTGCCGTTAAGCCAAGGAGTTGTTTTGTCACTTGTGCAACAGCTGGGCTGTGATTTGAGCAATGACACAGGACGCAAGCTTTCATGGATTCGTGAAGCTGCATTGGCTCTTAACCCTAATGACCCAGTGTTAGCCCCACACATGCGACCTTTTTTGGAACAGCTGTACCAAAATTTGCATCATCAAATGATCCACACAACTGTTCCAGGCGATCAAGCCAATCTGAGGCTTGTAATCCATGTTGTCAATTCCTTGTTAACAACTTATAAGTGAGGAAGAAGTGTGAATGGCAGACTCAGATGAAGAAGCTGAAAAGGGAGAGAAATACTGCAACTTTTTCCAGCTGCACTACTTCAGTGACTATCTCGTGTACTCTGGGGTGCCCTTATGTTCTATAATCTGTAACCCCCCTTCTTGGTGGAGGATATTCCAGATTCTGTGACGCAGACACAAAAGACAAGGACCCAGTTTCTGGTCCTTATCATCAAATTGCTGTCTGACCAATTCACCCATGTGTAATTCGAGGCTCTTTCACTATGAGGGCTATGGTAGCTTGTTATGGACAATCGATCAGGCCCATTCTAGGTCAATCACGTATAGTCAAACTTGCTTGCCTTTCTTTGAGTGTTTCTGTGAACTCTTAGACAAGGAAAAAAGCAAATTAAGCTATTGACAAATATTGTGTTTTTCATCACTCTTTTGGAGAGAAAAGCGCTGGTCAAAGATTGGGGGGTTATGTAAGCTTGTAGCCCCCAACATCTTCCAAACTCCTCGATTACTGTTCCAAGTTTTGTAATGAAATAGTGTACATGGATAGTTTTTTCATTTCTAAACTTGACCTAGAGGAACTGAGATCAGCTTGTACTTCCAGGACTGGAGAATGGGAAATTGGGTCAAATCTAGCAGTGTAATTGCACAGACCAGGACTAAAGTAGGAAAGCAAGAGAGATGACAAGGAACTGTGATATACAGAGAAGTACGAATTCTTCTTTGCTGATTATGAATTCTGAAAGAATTACTAACAGTTGGTTCTGCTGGTACACTCTTGTGGGGTGTTTTGTAGGTAATGCCGCATGATCCCCGGACCTAAAGTGGATAGGTATGTGTTTCTTACTGTCCTTCATCTCTTTCTGTTCTGCTATAGCTGGGTATTTATTGCAGCAGTCTGGGTATTTGGATCTGCAATTGTGTTTTTCCTAAAATCAGCAGATCAATACACAATTTGGTTAAGTGAGGAGGGCTCGAATGATTCAAACTGAATCTTTGATGTGGTGAAAATATTCAATTCCAGTTTCATTTCTAATTCCACACAAGAATAGAATTTGGAATTCTAGAGCTGGATGGAATGAGTTTCAAAGATCTGACCTGATTTCAATTGTGTTTTTACGAACTGGAACTGGTAGTTCTAACCCACCAAAATTGGGGTAGCTCCCCAAGACTAGTGTAATCTCTAATCATAGGTAAATGTAAGGTATCTTAATTTCATACACATTATTGAAAGAATGCGAATATTAATGGAAAGATCTTGCGAAAATTGATAATTAGGGTTTATTGCTTTGACCATGAAATTGATAATTGGTGAGTCTAGATTTTCTTAGAAAAAAACATTGATACCCTATGAATTTGAAAAAGAAAAAAAGAAACCTACCCAACCAATTATGAAAACAAAAAAGAACAAGAGTTGGCCAACACTGGGTAACACATAGATTGCTACAATGGCACTAAGGACAATACAAGTGAACATTAATAATTATGTCAATTTTAGTTATGCAACTTGAAAGTGGTCAATAAAGGCAACAAAAGACAATTTGAATATGGTGAAGTGTAACTAATTTATTTGTAAAAAAAAAGGAAACAAATGAAAATCAAACTCTTCGCTCAAAGTTGACAAATTGCACATTGAAAGCAATGTAACCCATTACTTGCACAAATTGTAGTACCTCATGTTGATGATGATGAGGATTTAAATTCTATTTTTCCTTCATTGAAATAATTCTAGTCATTATTTTCATACTTGCATACATAAAAAAGGTAACATGAAAAAAAGAAAAAGAAAAAGGTTCAATATTAACAACCCTTTGAAAACCATGTAATGTCAATATGTATGAACATGAACTTAGTTAGAGAAGTGGGACAATGGGCGAACTTGGAGAAGTGAGAGGACAAATGTATGAGCTTGAGGAGGAAGTTTGGTCAATGAGAAACAATGATGAACTCATCATGGAAATGAGACAATGGGTGAACCCAAGGAAGACTTAAGGCACACTTCAGACCGAGGGTCCAGGGTTCAATTTCCTAGGAGCCAATTTGGATTGATTTGAAGCAAATTGAATCCTTGTTGTTGGACTGTACCTTGGTCCCTAGCCTGATTCTTGGTTCTCCAAATCAGCAGAAGCTCTCCTTTTAGCACTATTTTTTGGTCCCGACCAAATTGATTTTCCCTCCCAAAACAAGTGCCATGTAGGTTTAGCGACAATTTGTCACTTTTTGGTCTTTGACCCTCATCTAAAGGCCTTGGGACCAATTTAAAGCTTTTGACCAATAAGATTGCTTGAATTCATTGGTTCCTGGACCTTGGACCCTCATCTAAAGTCGCCCTAAGATTGACTCGAACTCCTTTTGGGAAGTTGGCCAATAGATTAACTTGGGGAAGTGGGACAAGAGGTGAACTTGGAGGAGTGGGACAATGGATGAACATAAAGATGAACATGAATGGATGAACATGGGGAAGTTTAACAATGGTGAATTTAGGGAAATGGGCAATGGATGAACCCTTGGAAGTTGGGCCAACTTCCTTGAGTAGTTGATATAATGGATGAATTTCGAAAGTTGGACAATGGGTGAACAACCGTGGGGAAGACTGAAGTTGCACTAAGTCCTTCAAGAAAAAATGCACAATGGATGAACTCAAGGAAGTGAGACAGTGGATGAACTTTTGATACTAGAATCCAAAAAAGCTTCGATAATGGATGAAAATGGGACTAGTTCAAAGATAGAATCGTTATTTCATCATGTCCCAGGCCCTTAAAATTTAACCTTCTCAATTTCATTCATTATCCCAAGTTTCCCAACTTTTTGAATTATTTTTAATTCTCATCCCATTGTCAAAATTTAGAAAAAATATATGACATTTTCCACAAGCTAATATTTTAAAAAAAATTTAAATTCTTTGTCAAAGTGTATATATGCTATAAAGTTGTCATTTAAAAATTCCAACCTCAGTCTGTCCATTTAAACAATTAGTCTTAAGTGATTGCACCATATATCCTTCATTGGCAAAAAAAAATTCAATTCCAGGCATAAATTGAAGAACTTTATCTTAAAATTAAAAAAATAAAATAGAAAAAAGATTGAGGAAAAAAATAAAAATGCCCTATTTGACAAATCATGATCTTTGCAACCAAAAAATTCATCCATCCAACCATTCATCCATCCATCCAAGTAGTGGACATCACCACTCCTCAAGCCCACAACAAGAACAGAGAACAGACAAAAAACTCTACCTGGAGGACCCCCCCCCCCAAAGTCAAAGAAAAAAATAATAAAATAGAAAGATAGAACCCAGAAACGGAGACCCCAAACCTACAAAAGGAAAATAAAATCCCCACCCCTTCCCCCCAGCAAAAGCCTTAAAGAGTCCTTAAGAGTGAGACGGATCTTGCACCTATGGATCACTATGCATAGCGAGGGGACGGTACTTACACCTACAGACACGATTCATAGGAAGGAAATTAGGTCTTATGCCTACTTCCTTATGAGTGGGAAGGATCTTACCCCTATAATGGGATGTTGCAACTCCCTCCCACTAGTCTTATGTAGTAGGCCTAAAGAATCCTCCCCCTCATACTAGGGGGATCTGTGTACGTTTTATGATAAAAATAAAGGGGGGTTAAAGCCGAGACAAGGAACAACATTCCCAAAATGTGGAGCCGGACCTAGCTATCATCCTCATCCTAGGCCCCTTATTTTGGACTATCACCTTTGTCCTAGGCCCCTCATTCTGAGCTATTGTCCTTATTTTAGGTCCCTCATTTTGCGAATGCACCTTAGGGACTCATCTCAAAATGCAAGGCCGGACTGTGGGTCGCATTTGTCCTAGGCTCCTTAATTTGGGGAACGCCCCTACAGTGGGCCTTTACCCTACACCTACTAGGTACCTACCACTTTTGCTCAGGGACGAGCAGCCCACCCTCACCCCTAAAATAATAATAATAATAATATAATAATAATAAAGAAAAGAAAAGAGAGAAGCAGCAGAATTGACGATCACGAATTGAAAGCCTTTTTTTAGCCCAAATTGTTTGAAGGATTTATGATTGCCAGGGTTTCATCATTTATGGCTTTTTAGCCCAAATTATTTGAAGGATTTATGGCTTTTGAGCGTACTGCTGCCTTCTTCTTCCTTCTCATTGCGACCCGCGATTCTTCCCAGAAATAGTGTGTGTTTTATGGCCACAGTACCCACCAGTGCACCATCCATTGGATGCCTGTTCTGACTCAGTTGTGGATGGATGATCCTCAACTGAGTTACTACCCGGTTTCATCTTGGTAACCCATTCTATAAGAAGTAGGCCTAACATATAGACAGGTAGGTAACAAAATAGGGGACTACTAGGTACATAGATAGTTTATACATAGTAGGTAGGGGGGCTGGTTTTACTACTTACCTAGTTGGTAGGTTGTAAATAAACCAACTGAGCTAACCACCATGGTTAGCCAGGGAACTGGAACCCAACAGAAAACTGTTTCTTGATCACATATCATCCATCCTTGATGGTGCACTGGTGGGTGCTCGTTCACTGTGGCCCGTGTATTATTTGTGCGCATTCTTCCTTTCCCGGACATCGTCATCATCAGAAAGAATTCTTTGGATTTAGTTTTGTGAAGAATTCTTTGTTGTAGTTTTGCGAATTTCTTAAAGAGATTTTCAGTACCATAGAGTTGCGGATTTTATTTTATTTTATTTCATTTTTTGGTCGTCGTCGTCGGAAGTTGTAGAGTTTTTCTTTTGGTTTACGCGAGAAATTTTCTCGAGAAGCGATGTATCCGGCCTACGATCTTTCTTGAGTGTTGGAGCAGCAGCAGCAGCAGGAGGAGGAGGAGGCCGGAAGGGAGGAGAGAGAGGGAGAGAGCGCGCGGGTGGGGGAGGCGCACGGTGCAGTGATGGAGCCTTTGATGAGTGTGACGGAATTTCTTGAGCAATGCAAAGTGTCGGGCGACAGTGCCTACAATGCAGTCAAGGTTGTGTTGGAGAGATTACGCAATCCGGAGACTCGAGTCTCGGCGCGTGTTCTTCTTGCAGCGGTAGAGAAATATGTTGCTCAGGAAGAGGAGAAGGAGAAGGAGAGGGAATCCTCCGGAGTTGCTGCTGACAGTATGACTAAGTATCATTTCCGCATCCATCAGCTGTCGCTCACGGATTATGAAGGTATACCGGTTGATCTGCTTTGTGTGATTGTTGCCGCTGTTCATGGCGCCTCTTGTTTTGTGTTGTTTTCCTCAACCCTTTCCATACTACTCCATTGCATAATCAAGTCTTGTTGTCGATCTCTTCTTACATCTGGAGTTGCGGCATCTTGAGATTCTTCTCCGAGGGTATTGTGATGGTAAGTATCGGCTCGTCAGATCGGCTTTCCATTGCATCATGGATCCTTTCTTGCTTGCGGGGAATGAATAATTGAGATCTCTGCAAGCGATGGTATTGTTTTGGTAAACATCGGCCTGCGGAATGGGCTTTGGAGTATCATGGAAAGCTTTGCTTGCTTGCTTGTGGGGAAGGAATGAAGAATGGAGAGATCTGTGCTAAAAGAAACTTTTTCCGCTTCCTTTCTCATAGGTTTCAGGGAGAACAGACAGAAGCTGACGCTGTTAGAATTGCCGAGTATTTTCGTTCCCGAGGATTGGTCCTTCACATTCTTCGAAGGCATCAACAGACATCCCGACACGGGCTTCCGAGATCGCGACGTTGCAGAGCTAGGTTGCGGGAATGGCTGGGTGTCTATCGCACTTGCAGAGCGTTGGTCTCCTCGCAAGGCAGGCCGGCCACCTCTCTAACACTAGATTCGATTCCCGTTGCATTTTGCCCTTTTTGTCCTTCCTGCTACCTAATTGTGTTTAGTAGTTGCTTGCAGAGAACTTGTGATATTCTTCTCCTGCTCTTTGGGATGTGTGTCACTCTTTCCAGTTTCCACCAGATATTGTCTCTTCCAATCTGTAGCTCCTTCACATTAACATAAATGGTGGAATGAATAGATCTGCTGCTGGAAACCCTAAAGAGGGGTATAATGTTCACTGAAGTTCGTTTGTCAGCTGCTGTTGCTGGAGGGGATTTCAGGTGTATGGACTGGACATAAATCCAAGGGCAATCAAGGTGGCGTGGATCAATCTTTTCTTGAATGCATTGAATGACGAGGGCTCGCCAGTTCTGGATCATGAAGGCAAGACACTTTTGGACAGAGTTGAATTCCATGTATCTGATCTACTTGCCTACTGCAGGGAGCACAACTTGATGCTTGACCGCATAATTGGATGTATACCTCAGGTATCTTTCTCTCTCTCCAATTTGCAGTTTTTGCTCTCTGTCTGCTGAAGCTCTTATCACAGTTTCTCGGAGGTGTTTGCAACATTACTAGAAGTTGATATTTCAGTCTTTTTTACTTCTAGTACAGTGAGATTGTATGCAAATCATTGGTCATGGTTTTGAAAGGTTTGCACAGAAGAACACATCGTGAATACACTGATATTGTAGTTGGACACTAAATGTCCACATGAGCTGCTACAGTTGTTGTTACAGCAGAAGAAAATATAAATAGAGGGTTTTTCTCCATCTGTTCCATGTGTTACTAGAAGTTTCATTTGTGGAAACTAAGGCTCATGGTGGTCTCTCTGTAGATCCTGAATCCAGATCCAGGGGCCATGTCGAAAATTGTCTCCGAAAATGCCAGCGAGGAGTTTTTATACTCTCTCAGCAATTACTGTGGCCTTCAGGTAACACCATTCTCTCTCTGTTTCACACCTCTCTATGGGAAAGCAGAGTCCAAATGCTTAATGTCTGAATACAAAGAGGATAGTGTCATATTCTGTGGATGCAGGTTCTGGAGAATTGTATCTTAGCAAGGCCATTTCAAAAGCATCAAAGCCTCTATATCACTTTTGCAAGTCTTGTTGATGAGAGTGAGCCCCTGCAAAGTTATTACTCCATCATATTTTGCACCCTTCCATTGCTGTGTCTCCCAACACTTGTTCTGTCCAAACTGGGCATGGGGTTTATGGCCAAAAGGCTATATACCTCTACCTCTTTCTTTTTCACTACTTCTTTCAGTCCATAACTTGAGGATTTGGGTACTTCTGTTCTTCCCTCATGCCCTAGTTTGCTGTCTGCATATATGAGCATTAATCAAATCTCTTTGTTGTGCAGGGATTTGTCGAAGATCAGTTTGGGTTGGGTTTAGTTGCAAGAGCTGCAGAAGAAGGGATATCCATTATCAAGCCCACAGGGGTAATGATTTTCAACATTGGGGGCCGACCTGGCCAAGCAGTAACTGAACGTGTCTTCAGCAGACGAGGTTTCCACATCACCAAACTATGGCAAACAAGAGTAAACCAGGTAAGTGCTTGATCATACCCATATTAAGCAGCTCAGAAGAATGATGAGTTACATTAAGTACTTGGCAAATGAGGATGATTAGTGATTGGTATCATTTTATTGCATCAATTGGAGATAGCTGGCTGGCTGTTGCATAGTAGGTGTGGAACTGCTAATGTGGTCTTGTGACAAGAACACATGTCGAAGCATGGTGTGCAGCTGGTAGATTTTCCATTGTGATAACTTTGCTTGTGTACCAGTACATAGGTTTCTGGGTTTTGAAGAGGTTTGAAAATTGCCCCATCAGGCAGCAGACACAGACATCCTGGCACTAGTTGAGATTGAGAAGAACACCCGACACCGGTTTGAGTTCTTCATGGGCCGTGTCAGTGAAGAGCCCATCAGTGCACGCACAGCATGGGCTTACTTAAATTCTGGGGGGGAAATCTCCCATGGGCTGTCTGTATATGAGTGCAAACTCAGAATGCCAATCCAGGTAAACTGCAACTTCCGTTCTCTCATCTTGTGAGTGCCCATCCTCTTGCCCCCAATCTGATTCTGTTTTTCTTTTTTCTTTGCTAGCTTAGCTTGAAGCCAGTAGCCTAGTGATAGGTCTTATGTTTTCTTTGCAAGTAGTAGTGTGTAGTCCCACCAACTACTTCACTGGTTCAATGGCCTTATAGGCCTGCAGGAACCAAAATGCCCTCTATGTCACTGGAGAACTGGTTTTCAAGGAATATTTCTTTCTCTGGCTTCTTCATTTTGCTCTATCTCTCCTCGGTAGAGCCTGATGAAAGTGGGCTTGTCTGCAGCTTGAGCAATTAAATCAACAGAAGTGCCACATTCCCTTCATTGATGCACAGCACCTCCTGTGTTGCAGGTCAAGGCTATATCCAAGTTCCTGAGTGATGGGCTTCAGGAGACGCGTGGAGCTTTGGACCTCTCATTTCCAGATGAAGCTATGGCAGAGGAAAAAATTTCATTCCTGGCACACCTGGCACATGCAGTGAAGGACCTGTCCTACTTCCCTTATGAATCTTCAGGTGGAAGCTCTCGGTTTCGTAATCTCATTGCAGGCTTCATGCGCATCTACCACCGCATCCCTCTTACTCCTGCTGTAAGTTAATTTCCTTTGAATCTGCTATCGTGTGCACATGCTTGAGTATCTGGTCTTGATCAAAGTGATCAACACTTTCTTGTTGTGTCTGGGGATTTCTAGTACTGTACCTGATCAAGAAATGTTGTGAGAAGTGGAATTCAGTGACCTCCACTTGCAATTTTTCCTCATGTGTGAACATTAATTTATTGGTCATTCATAAGCACTTCTTTTACATTTTACAGAGTGTGGTGGTTTTTCCGTCAAGGGCTGCGACCATAGAAAACTTGCTCCGTGTGTTCTCACCCAGATTGGCCCTGGTGGATGCCAGCCTCACACGTTATCTGCCCAAAAAATGGCTCACTGCACTACCAGCTGTGGTAAGGTTGCTTTGCTCTCTTTGTAATATACTTGTGATTGTCCTCTTGTAGGCCTGTAGCATTGTGGATGCTCCATGTAGTGAGCTGGTGGGGTCTTCATTACTGCAGACGGCTGAACTTCTATTTTCCAGGCACTACTTTATTTCCTTTGCCCAGCTTGTGCAACATACTATTGGGCAAAAATGAATTGGAACATGATTTGAGCAATGCAGGCCATCAATACAAATGTTGCTCCTCAATCAAACAATACTGTGACAGTGGTGGAAGCGCCTCACCGATCAGACCTTGTTATGAGGTTGCTGAAGAACCTGAAACCCCAGATCATTATAACAAGTCTTGAAGATTTTGAAATGCGCACATCCACAGCGTTTGAGCAGCTCCTAGAGGCAACCTCCAGCATTGGAGCACGCTTGGTCTTAGACATCTCGGACCACCTGGAACTTTCAAGCTTGCCTGGCACCAATGGCGTGCTGCAGTTCTTGGCTTCCCATCCTCTCCCAATGCATGCAACCATCATTTGTGGTCTTGTGAGAAACAAGGTTTGAATCTTCAGCTAAGCAACCTGATGCTAGGGAAGGAAATTGACTATTGAGGAGGAATTGTCATAAAGAAACAGCCATAGCAGAGTTGCCTGCAAGTGTCATACTTTGCTGGTGGTCAATGCTTTCATGTTGGAGCTGCTCATTTCGCTTAGTGGTAGAAATTGTTCCAAGTATGATAAAGAATGGCTCTTCCTTGAACCCTAACTGCTGAAACAGTGGGTGCTAAGGGTTGACAAATTTGTAGATACTCACCATGTGTGCTGCAAAACATTAAGGCTCAACCTACTGACAGTTGGGAGGTTGGATTCTATTTGCCAGGTTTACTCAGACCTTGAAGTAGCATTTGTCATGTCTGAGAATGAAACGCTGCTGAACATGCTGGCAAAGACTGGAGACATCACTTATGGCCGCACTGGCATTTCTAGTCAATTTTACTATGGCTGTCTTTTCCATGAGCTCCTTAGCTTCCAGCTTCCTGAACGCCACACAACTGAGCAGGTTTTGACTTCCCTGCTAGTTTTAGCTAGCTTGCTATAAGATGAAGGGTTCTCCAGCTTCCCTCGATTGTCACTTTGTTTGAGTTTTTTATCAGTCTGCTTCATTTTGGTTCCATTTAGGTTTCATTCTTTGTTTTGTTTATTGGTGAACTTGTTGTAGGTTGGGAACTTGCATCTTGTAAGTACCGCTTTAGATGTACTTAGTAGATATGTGTACATAAGGTACCAATGTTTATGTTACAAAGCATCCCTTTACTCTCCAGCTGTTGCTGCATTGTTCCCTTAGTAAGTAGGACAAAGGGTTAACTTTCAGCTCCACTGTCTTCTACAGAGGCTGCCCAAGGTAGAAGACAAGCAGACAAACACTATTAATTTCTCAGCAAGCACGCTTGCAGCAATCAGTGAAGTAGAGGATGTTCACCTCAACAAAGAGCACCCTACAATTCGCATGGATTTTCATGAGAATGCACTCCCTGTCCCTCCAGCAGTCAAAATGTGTGTCTTTGAAGGCTTTGCCCGGCAGAACATTGCAGAGGTGGAGATGGACCTGGAACCTGAAATCAGCCAGTTTCTCAAGAGCAGGTTTGGGCTGCCATCAACGTACAGTGAAGAGCTCATTCTGAGCAATACCCTGATCTCTCTTTTCACCACATTAGTGCTTGCCTGTGTGGAGGAGAATGGTACACTTGTTTTTCCTATGGGATCTGATGGGACCTATGTTTCTGCTGCAAAGTTTTTGGAAGCAAAAGTGAAGAGGTTGCCGACAGATGCAGCCAATTCTTTCAAGGCAACAGCAGAACAAATTGACTTGTTCCTGCAAGGCATCCAAAAGCCATGGCTGTACCTCTCAGGCCCGACCGTGAGTCCAACTGGGGCAGTTTACACCAATGATGAGATCCTGGCCATTCTTGCTGTGTGTAAGAAACATGGTGCAAGGGTGATTCTTGATACCTCATACTCTGGTCTTGAATACAATGCTGAAGCAAATTCAGCAACATGGAACTTAGAGCAAGCAATCTCAGAGCATCCTGGGGGTTGCTCATCTTCATACGCAATTCTATTTGTTGGGGGCTTTTCCAGTGTGCTGATGACAGGTGGGCTTGAGTTTGGATTTGCAGCAGTTTCTGACACAGTCTATGTAGATATCTTCAAGGATGTGCCCACTGTGAGTCGGCCTCATGGCACCCTCAAATACACCATCAAGAAACTCTTGGGCATGATGGACCAGGAAACCTTGGCCAAGGGCTTGGAGGAGCAGAAGCAGCTGCTTCAGTTCCGTGCACAAAGATTGTCTAAGGTAAATGGATGCATTTTTTTGTGTATTGAGTTGCCATAGTCCACACTCTTTAATGTTTTGTTTGTGTACTCAAAAGTACTCAAGATTTTTGTGGAGGTTTTACATTACTGCCCTGCCTATCTAGTGGTGAAGTCTCATTGTTCTCTTGTCATTGCAATTGATTCCTCTTTCGTATTTTTTTGCAACACAGTTGCTTACCCTCTGTGGATGGGAGGTGATTGAGCCTTGTGGTGGAGCATCTATGGTGGCAAAGCCATCAGCTTACATGGGTAGGATTGTAAAGGGAGGTGCATTTGGAGATGAGAAACTGGAGAGCCACAACATCCGTGATGCAATTCTCAAAGTCACTGGCCTCGTGGTCAGCAGCAGCTCGTGGACAGGTATCCCTGATTACTTCCGCTTCATGATTGCACTCACAGACACAGACTTTGCCAATGCCCTCAACGCACTCCTGAAGTTCAGAGATTCTGTGTTCAGCTAAGTATGTATTTCAAACTCCCCCAAAGGCACTACACAAGTTCAAAGATTCTGTGCTCAGCTAGTATGTATTTCAATTTCCTCACAAGGCATGAGGTTCCATTGACAATAAGGACAAAAATATGTTCCTCTTGTATGAACACTTAGGAGTGGTTCATTGCAGTGCATAGGCATTTGCAGAAGTGACTAAATAGTTTGGTGAACATAAGGGTGTAACAGAGCCCCAACTCTCTCTGAGCCCAATGCTCTATCAACTCTTGACAATGTGCTACTAGGTAATCACAGATATTCCTCTGTAAATTTGCATTGCAAATTCCTTCTTTTCCAATTGGTTTATTTGGCTTTTAAATTTGATGCATCTAATACTATCGAAAGGGGATTCATAATTTGCTTTTATAGCTTTCAGTCTCTTAGCTTCCGCAAACACTATCCTGGGGAGTTCACATTAGGCTGATTACTTTTGGTTTGATTGTGTGGTTGGCAGTTTGGCAAAACTGCTGCTATTTTTATATTTGATGAGCCACTGACTCAGTAGAATGCCTAAATAAATTCTTCAACCCTGGTTGCTGCTATTGGGGTACTCACTACTACAAGGGATCCGTAGCAGGAAAGTGAAGCCACTCCCACATTGAATTAAGGTTTGGATATTGATGCCATCATTAGTCTGGCTACCCACCATGCTACAAGGATCTGAAGGCAGGCCTTTCCTCCCAAGCACAACTCGCTGTGGAATATTTTGATCTTCTGTGGTGCTGAGACCGAGCTGGCCATGTTCTGCCCATCCCCATACCATCACTTCCCCATCCTCTGCAAATTCAGGCATTGAACCCAATTGCTGTTAACATTCAACATTGAACCTGATTGCTTTGAAATTCAGTTTTCTCATGGTGTTTTGTTCGCTAGCAAGAGGTTTGGTCTGTCGCCTTCTTACTTACCAAAGACAGCAGCTGAGTGCTCTGATCCAGCTGCCACCACAAGTGCCCGCATCCCCAACTTCTCAACTTTTGGAAGACACAGGAATGGTTCTGAAAACACCGCCTGGCTCAGTTGTTCAGAGATTTTGCACCCTGCACTTGCTATATCCAAGCAAGACATAGAAACTTCCTGCATATTCTCAACTTCAATGTGTGATGGAGAGTCCATGCTCTGTATCTTGTTGTTTTGCTGTGTTTGTGTTCCAAGTCTTGTTGGTTTGGACTCTTGCATTATTACCCCTAGTTGTCCATACTGATTGCTGCCCCATGCATAGACCTGCCTGTCCTTTGCTGGATTCAATAAAGACTAGAATCAGTCCCAGAAGAAAATGATTTACAACAGAGTGTAGAAGATTCAGAGGCAAACAAGATGTCTGCTCTAGATAATTGAGAAAAACATGCTGATGTCGGTACCCTTATTAGATTCAAAACTCATGCTATTTGCCTCAAGGACAACCTTCCAGTCCCAACTGTAATTCTCAAATTCAGAAAAAGGCTCTAATATGTGAGCAGTCAAACAAACAACATATGGTAGGTGCTCATCTTCTCCAACTAAGGAGCACACACATAGCAACATGAGGAACTGACTCAAGATGTGGCACTCGTGTCTCTCAGCATCCTAGAGCTAACTCCTAATTGCTGATAAAAGCATACACAGCAAAAAACCATAACAACTCCATGTATGCATCTCACTGTTCTCAAAAGTGAACTTTGTCTTTCATGAATACCAGAAACATACTGCTATGCAAACATTCGCAGAGACGAGAGAGAGAGAGATAGAGTGAGATAGAGAGAGAGAGAGAGAGAGAGAGAGAGAGGCACTTGAAATAGCAAGACCGTGCCTCCAACCAAGAGAGACTTGACAAATCTCAACACCCAAGGCTGCTGCACAAGGGATAGATATGTCTCTGTTGTTGCAGAATCCTCTTCCCCACAGAAACAATTGCCCTGTCACTGGAGAAAGGAAACAAGTACCTGAATCATGACCTCAGTTCCTAACCATGCAAGTAAAAACCACAAGTAGTACAAACTTCTCTGGCTGAAAAACACAAACCTGTAAGAGCGGCACTGTGGTCACCGTTGGCAGATATGGCAACAAGTTTCTTTGAGTTCAAGGTTGTAATACTCTGAGGCTTTGAGATGTACCCAACATTCTTAGTTCCTTCAGTTTGTGGTTGTTGAGGAATTTCAATTCCAAGCTGGCCTCGCCTGTTAGACCCAAATGCATATACTGTTGTTTCCTCTGATGGCCCTGATGCAAATGCCAGTTAGTCACACAGATTTCCAAGTTGTACACCTGAAACAGGCTAGCCAGGCTTAAAGAAAGAGCCAAACACAGTTTCCCACAGCTAGTTGCACTGTGGACATTCTTTTACCTTGAACAAGTGCAAGAGTGTGGCGCATGCCACAAGCAACCATGGTGACAAACAAGGATGTAAGATGCTCAACGAGGCATGGCAGGAATCGTGTTTCGGTGTCTCCAAGTCCAAGCTGCCCAAATGTCCCATCCCCGCATGTGTAAAGCCCTCCACTCTCTACAACCAAGATATCATCAGACCTGGAGGAGGCTCATGATGCCATCCAACCGAACACCATGATTCAAGATGATGTACACTGTCTTGAGAGAATGGGGCCTAGCAGACCTGTAACAAAGGCAGTGTGGTTCCAACCAGCAGCAGCACTAGAGATCTTAATACCCTGCAGGGATTTAACTGGATTCGGCAAGTTCCAGCTGGATTCATTTCCATGCCCAAGAGCACCAGAAAGCCCACGTCCCCATGTCATTGCTTCACCATTCCCTACAGCATCAAACCAAAGTGAGGAAAAAAAAATCCTTTTCCACAGCCAGCCCCAAATTTCGTCAGCCTAATCCTAGGTTCAACAAAAGCTTGAAACAAAGTAAAGTGGCATGCAAGGGACATGCACTGCCTGGAAGCTTTGCATCTATGTCCACGAAGTTCCAAACCCTAATTCTGAACCCCTCAGAATGTGACAAAGTGGTCAGTGCATAGTCTCTTAATACCCCACACATGATGCAAGAAGGACCATTCCAAACCCTAATTCTGAACCCCTGAGAGTGCGACAAACCAGTGCAGTGCACAGTCTCGTGATGCCTTGCGCATGGTGCAAGAAGGACCGTTCCAAACCCTAGTTCTGAACCCCTGAGAATGTGACAAAGCAGTCAGTGCACAGTCACGCCCTGGTCATGATGCAAGGACCATGCAGAGTGAATTCAGACATGGAAATAATGCACCATCAAGCTCTCCGGAAACCAGTGAACAAACAATCCACCAGAATCGGCAACCCCCTGAGGAAGGAAAACCTTCAATAGAGAGAGAGAGAGAACAACAGCAAAAACATGAACGAGGAACGACCCATTTACCTAGAACGGCAACAGCATGAGCTCCACCACAGGCGATCTGGAGCACGTCTTTCCCACTGAGTGCACATACAAGGTGTGGCGTGAAGGCATCGCGGTCGGAGCCAGAAGCCAGCTGCCCGTGAGTTCCTGCGCCCCAACTCCACACTTCGGATCCCCTCATCTTGCAACGATCACTGTTCTTCTTCTTCTTCTTCGCCCGCCTGCTGGCTGTTCAAGCAAGTTCGTCGTCCCCTCTCTCAACACCCCTTCTTCTTCTTCTTCTTCTACTACTGTTCTCTGATTTCCAAAATAACAAACTTCGCAAGCGCATCTTGCTAAATGCACAAGACCATCGCCAAATTCTCCTCCTCCTCCTCCTCCCAAAAGCTGTTCACAGCAACAACTTCGAAACCCTAGGGACAAACCCTAACCCCTAACCCTAAACCCCTAATTACCCTACATGCATGGACATGAAAATGCACATAATTATTTCACCCATAATTTCACCAAATTAATTGCAATTAGATAGTAGGTGGCAAGGTTTTTTTTTTTCTTTTTTCTTTTTTCAATTTTGTGATGTAGCTGAAGTGACAATCATCCATAAGATGGTTTAGCCACATTTGGCTACAGACTAAATATGAAACTAAAAAAGAAAAGAAAAAAGGATCCTTCTATATTTTTGGCTACCTTTTGGAACTTATCATAAACATCTGGTAAGTGGGTTTGTTTCGAAACAAAATTCAAATTTCTCATGTTTTGTAAAGCTTCTCACTTGTGAGTTTTTAAAAAAAATTTGTAACTAGGTTTGCGAGGTCCAAAACCCTAAACATGTTTTAATTTCATGATATCTATATCTTCAGAAATTATTTCAATGATTTCAATAAAGTGGGTGGGTAACCTTGTATGACAAACACAAAGTGATAACATTTTTTATAAATTTTCACCATTCATTCATTCATAGTGCAAATTTGGAAAACCAAATCATATTCAATTGAAGAAGAAATTCAAACAATGAAAAGCTATAACAAGAGAATTATGCATCAACTAGCAATCAAGGTGATAAGCAACTGTTTGTGATGCAACACATGGCAAAATATTATGATACACTTGAAAAGCTATGAAATTAGTAGGTGACAATACATAATACATAAATATTACATACTTTTTTTACATGCAAAAAAAATGTCAACTAGCAATCAAGGTGATGAGCAACTGTTTGTAATGCAGCACATGGTAGAATATTATGATACACCTAAAAAGCTATGGAATTAGTAAGTGACAATACATAATACATAAATACTACATACCTTCTTTACATGCAAAGAAAACAAGGAGTGTGTCACATTTGTGTGGCCTTGCCATTTTTACATTTAAAAAAATGTATCTTAAGGCAAGAAAAGAATTATGAAAATTTCAAATATTTCACCACGCAAAAATATAATCTTCCAAAATAATCTTCAAAACCAAACCAAAGACTTTCAAGATATTATTATAACTCTATAATAACTAATCTCAAGTTTCAACACGAGCCAAAATATATCATCTTTCAAATACCCTCCTATTAAAAAAAAATAGACCTACCTATGAGCCAAAATCCCTTAAGCAACTTATACACTATGATGAATCAAAACACAATATCCTTGCCTTGGTAGTAGTAGTAGGCAAGGCCAACAAAACAAGGTTCTTTATTTGCTAATTTTTGTTGGCCAAGTACGGACCAACAACAACCTATGCAAACGTGATGGATGGATGGATGGGGATGATGGACACGTCAACTTAATTGAAATTCATCCACATGGATGTCAGTTCTCATTGGCCCCAACAATGTGACGATGTCGGTTGTGATGGATAGAATTCATCCACACACATCGGCTCTCATTGACCCCAACAATAATGTGATTTCATAGCCCGTTGCTTCTTGGATGAAAAAAATATGTCATAGTCATTTTTGTTCATGGATGAAGAAGAGAGGGCATTTTGATTGTCATTACTACAATGATCGGTGTTATGGTGGGTAACCAATGAGAGGACATTAGTTACAAGGAATGATAATATGTGAGACCTAAACCCTAAACCCTAAACTTTTCCATAACAAATATGCCCTAAACCCTAAACCTTTCCATAACAAAGAAGCCCTAAACCCTAAACCTTTCCATAACAAATAAGCACTACCTTCACACTCGTTTACATGTACCTACCTAGTCCATAACATGCTTTCGAATGGATGAATTTTCTAGTGGTGGTGGTTCACTGTAGCCAATTTTCCCAAGTTTTGCCCAGGTCCTTAGGTCCCCCCTCACCTCCCACAATAATAAGCTTGTAGAGGGCCCCATCCCTAGGGTAAAACTAAAAAGGACCACTTGCATGTAAAGAATCAGCTTTAAATAGGGGCCCTATTCTTTAGACCTAAGTTCCCCCAGTTTTGGTGTCTTTATATTAAGGTCCTTTTTTTTATAGGGCTTTGTCCACTCTACAATCTTTATTGACTTAAATTAACATAAACTAAAAAGTGATGGAAAAAATCATAGTATTTTTGTAAAAACTTGCATGAGTGAAAAATTGGTAAATTAATTAATTAATTAATTAATTATTATTATTTTTTGGGTCCTTGGAAATTTTAAGTTTGTGGGTTTTCTTTACTTTTTACGAGGAAACTTTGAATTCTATTTGTAGAGTATAAATTAGAATAGTTTCAATAATTTTTGAATTTTTTTTAAAAATAAAATTTTAATTTGAAAAATCAAACTTAATTTCCAATTAGGTTCTTGCTAACCCTAAACCAAGGTGAGGAGGGTTAATTTCATTCTAATCTAGTCTAATTTTTTAAAATTCATATATCTTGTTCCAAATTTTGGTTCTAATTCTACATGTAAATAGAAATCAAGAACTTGAGTTCAATTCTTAAATTAAAAATTTAATTTTGGTTATGGAAATTAGGATAAGTTTTGATTTTGGTTTTTAACCCATAATTATTGATAGTTCTAATTCACCAAATTAAATACTTGCCCAACATTAGTTTATATTAGTGTTAAATTGGGGGATTTAGGTCCAAACCCATGCTATCACCCTTTTGTTGGAATTGACACCAAGAACTAACATGTGGAACTAGTCTTTTTGCTAGATCCAAAATCAAAATTGAAATTGTGAAAAGACATTCTTAAACATAAGTTCACGCTCTTTTCACAAAAAGTTGATTTGTTTTTTGAAAATTTAAGTGGGTTGAATTTTATAATTTAAATATATTAATTTTAATTAGTTGTTGAGCTTTATATCTACATAGACTCTAAATTTTTATGCATTGTGCACATAAAATTGGACTTGGGTTTCAAATTATACGTTAAAATGTTTAAATTTGAAATAAATTTGTTAAAATTAAAATTAAAGAGGTTAAAATCTAAATAAATCAAGCTCAAACCCACACCTCAAAAAGAACCTGGAATTTTTTTTTAATGTCAAAACTAAAATAATTAAAAAAAAAACAAAATGCAAAAATAATGTGTTAGAACCTCGTTTGCAAATAATGGTTACACATTGAACCATTAGTTTTGCTCAAAATAATCAAATAAATAAATTCAGACCACCAAATTTAGGGATATCATTGGCCCAAAAGAAAAAAAATTCTTTTGACATACACATAATTATATTTTGATAAACATTAAAACATAATTTTTTTAAAAACAATTTTCATTGGTCCTTTTTAATTTTCACACAAACTTAGCAAACCTTATTAAACATTCAAATATTACTTCACGCACCAAAAAAATAATTCAAATCACCAAATCGAATAATTTTATTGATCATAACAATTTTTTTTCTTCACACCTACACACAAGCCTATTCAAAACCCTTTGCATACAATTTTGTAAGCATAATAAATTAAAAAATGAACTGAAAAAATATTGATATATAACATGATTAAATTTCATTAATCACAAAAATTCAAGTCACATGTGATCTTAGTCGCAAATAACATGGATTGTGAATGAAAGAAAACAAATTAACATTTAAATATTTTTAAATCTTTTCTTATTGCACTTGTATATAACATGGGCATGTTTTTGTCTTTACATGTATGGGACTTAATGACAAAAGGAAGCTCATGACTATTCAACAAGTAGGTTACACTTTGTCTGACAACATCAAATGTTTAAAAAATTGCATCTCTAGTGGCCTGACCTTCAAGTAGATCCAAGTCTATAGGTATGGTCCGAATCTATGTAATCTTTCAATGTTGCATGCATTTATGCATGTAAGTAACTTGTCATTTGGAGATTGCATTGCATTTTGTCAAAGGTTGAAAGGGTATTATAACCATGGAATGAATTCAAACGGTGAATCTCATAATCAAAATTTCAATGACGAAAATTTGAAAAGTTGGTATATGAGTGATTTTGCATAATTTTTTCGTAGGTTCGTAGAGTTTTTTATCATATGGTCATCCCTAAACAATTCTAGGGACGACTATAAAGATAATTCATAATGACTTCATCATTTTTCAACTGAATTATCTCATTTTTAAATAATTATTTTATTTTTTTTCCTTTTCAACTTGTATGTAATATGAAAAAAAAAAAAAAAAAAAAATAATTTTTTAATTTAATATTAAAATTTTTTTATTTAAAAAAA
>Ga0116227_10003031_pt1 | contig 37693 bp, 16 predicted proteins | sample S1TSphgellanicum_FD_89693 | JGI IMG/M metagenome (GOLD analysis project Ga0116227, IMG submission 89693) | Host-associated microbial communities from peat moss isolated from Minnesota, USA - S1T2_Fb - Sphagnum magellanicum MG | ecosystem: Host-associated > Plants > Peat moss > Unclassified...
GAGGTTTACAAAATTTAAAATCTTAATAATACAATTAATATGATTATTTTTGGGTGCACAAATAGACAAATCCATTTCAGAAATGGAGAAATCCATAGTTTTGACTCTTACCCAAAATTGGATTTGGACTTCAAACCCCAATCGTTGGATTCGAAGAACCTGAATTGAGACTTGGTTTGAGAACCTCAAGCTGCACGTGGATCGAGACCTGGACCTAGAGCTGGACTTAAAACCCCAATATTCTGTAATCTTGCACAGCTACAGTACCCAAAATCAGCAACGACCATACCAAAAACTTTCCGAAAAGTGACTGCTGATAACTTCCCTCAGTGGGTGTTCTTTGGAGCAAAAGTTGCCGAGCTTCGTCACACACAGTCCGAACCGAACCCGGCCTGACACCTCGTTCTTAACGTCGGCTATCCCGGGTCTCCGTTCCGCGCTAGAATGTCGTAACCTAATTTCCTCCAATAGCTTTGCCCACATACTGGGAACAGGAAATTTCGCCCTCCGATTAGCGCCGGGCCCGGTCGACCTGAAACCCGAGCTTCGTCAGGGACGTAGTGAATTTATATATAAGATGTTTCATAGCAGTCGCTGATTCCCGACTTATGTGCCGAAGACAGAATCCAAGGACTAATTTATGTATTTAATTCTCATCCATATGAAGAAAAACTAGACAAAATTACTTCATTTAATCTCATGGACTTCGCATGGAAGATGGAAGTTTGTAGCTAACTAGTTATTCGAGCATAAATGATCCAATATCCGCCTCACAGGGTCCCCATTAAGTCAGCAAAATGTATTATCAAATCCCCCAACGTTGATTACTGCTATCGCACGCTACCCGACGAGCGGATTTTCTCCAACTACACGTTTCTAGGTTTGTTGATCGAGTTACACTTTACCGACAGGGGAGAAAACCTGAGTTTTCCCAGGTGCCAGTAAAGAAACTAATAATTAAAATGTTGCAGACAGGAGAGTATTGTGCGTCGGAGTGATGATGACCTAGGGCTTTGTTTTGGGGTCAATTTTGTGATGTAGAGGGACTGGTAATGAGTCTTTTTTTTCGTTTGTTTTTTTTGGGTGAAACTGTAGAAAATTTTCCCTTTTTCTCAAAAAATAATTCGCCAAATTTCGCCCCTTGGGGGGGGTGTCGCCAGAAGTCTGTCTACTGGTTACAGTTTTAATGGTACTGTACAAAAGTGTAGCCAGTTAATGTGAAATCTGACTGAACATGTGTGTGGATGATCACAAGTGTTGCTACCTTACAAAAATGAAAACAAAAAAAAGATTGCTGGTGATCACCCACAAGAGGACTTGGCCAAATATTTTGGCTACAGGATAAAGAGAAAAGTAAATTTGTTTTTCAAACCCTGCTATTTACTGGTGACATGCAAGTACCAGCAACCACGGTCTAAATATGGCGAATTCAAAAACAAACTCCCTCAAATATGGTCAGTTTGCGCCATTTTTTCCCCCAAAAATTTGCTTTATACAACTTTGGTGCTCCCTCTTAGCCCTTTGTGCCATGTCTACAGAACTGTCGGTTTTTTAAGACTTTTATTCGTAAAGTAATCCACAGTTTAGATGTGAAAACTTTCCAGGCGTCCTCCCTTGCCTTGTAACGCACGCAAAGGAAAAAAAAACGATTAGAATGTACTATTCTAGACGTCAGTTTTCATTGGAATAGCGTGAGGAGTGTCGGAGGGAGAACTCCTACTACAGTACTACTGTTTTGTGTAGGCGAGTATTGTCCTTGTTTACCGACGCTTCCGCGGGAGATCTCTCCTTCCTTGCAAATTCTTGGAGGAGCGTTTATTCTACCCCTTGTCTCTAGGAGGCAGTGTTGGCAACTATTCTACAATTTTTTAATGTACAAGTGGCAACATGCAGTAGATGTAAGAAAAAATATGTCATGTAAAAAAAATTCAAAATAACATATAGTTGCGACATTTTTTTAATTTTTTTTTTCAAGTGTGACAAATTAACTAGATAGTGTTTTCACTTGTACAAAATTTGGCAATCTTTTCAACAAAATTGTAAGTGCATTGACAAGCATTTCAAACATTGTGTAAAAAGTGTGGTAATAAGAATTTTTTGCAATTTACTTTTTGTGTTTAAAAATGAAAGGCCTACGGAGGGATCAAACCTTGATATTTTTTAATCTTGGCCATTGCAAGCTAGGTTAGATTTGCACAAGCAACACCCATTAAAACCTTCCTTGCATTCCCACATTAGTTCAAGCATACAATAAAAAAAACCAAACCAACAAGTAGGTGCATATCAAATGAAAATAAAAAACCAACAAGCAAGTAAACATGCATAAAATACTTTACAAAATTAGTAGGTTATTTGTATACAATGTCCAAATTATTTTAAAAATAAAGTAGAGGAAATATGAAAGAATGCAATTGCAAACTACAAATCAAAAATTGGCTTCATTGCTTACATAATTGCCTAAATACAAGCTACAACTTGAGCTCAAAAAAATGTGCAGTTTAATTTCAAGTATGTAACGTTAAAACTTTAGCAAATATTAAACATCCATTACTTCCTATCCTACCAATCTTTAATTCCATTTCCAAATGAAAAGGTTTCCATGGAGATAGTTTTGAACGAACATAGCAACAACCAAATCAAAATGATTTGTTAACTGCTTTTAAATTTAGATTTCATAAAAGATAAAGTTGAAAAGTATCACTTGTTCTTCACACTCCCCAATACCATCACTACACAAATCTTCACTAGCTTGAAATGCTTGGACAATAAATGTTGTAACACAACACTATAAGCCAAATCTTGATTGACATGGGATTATAATTAGTGGAGGCTCCAAAGCTTGTTTGTAATTTGTTTACATAGTAACCTTGAAAAATAAAGCTCTTACATCAAGCTTGTGCTAATGGGCAAAAATATCCTTGGGTGGAACCACCTTTCCAAAATCACATGAAAGTTGAATCTAGTTTCAGAAATAAAATTTCATCTACTTATACATTGGTTTATTTGATTAAACTAGGTGGGCTATGTTTTTCCCACCTATGCACATTCATGAAAAATATTGATCACCCAAAAACCTATAATATGTATTAATATTTTGATTCCTAAACTATTCTTGATCTAATTTCTGACTTTTTTATATTTAAATATGTTTACACTTACAAATTAAATATTTTTTCTTGTTTATTTAGTACATGCACAAGGGAATGGTCCAAACTAGTCATTAAAATAACTATAGATGAAAATAGTTATCATTTATGTTCTTAACATTGATAGCCTTTTAAAACTTCACAATCATGACTTCAAAAAATCATAACTGAATAAATATTGATTCAATCAATTATCTATAAAATAAATCAAGTAAGTTGGCATTTGAAATATTTTTAAAAATTAACATCCAAGAAATTTTTTCAAAAAATAGATTCCTTTTGTGTTTCTGATAAAAAAAAATCCTTTGTGTTACATTTTTGAATTTTTTTCCTTATGCATTCGTTTTTCACATCAAAACACATTTTTTTGTAAATTTATTTAGAGTTGTGAATTCTACATGACTTGGGTAACCTTTTGTAAATAATTTAGAACTGAATGTTTTTTTTATGTGGGTCTTATGTTGTCTTGAAGTTGAATGGGTCTCAAAAATTTAGGGTGTGACATTCTTAATGATACCACCCAAGAATAAGTTTACTTTCATGCAATAAAGCATATACCTTCAAGTTTTCATCACTAAAATTTTTTTCAAAACAAAAATGTGCATTTAACAAGGCTAGATGGGCAAGGAATTTGGTTTTCACATCAAAGTTCAACCAACATTAATGATAAATAATCCCAATAACATTAGTTAGGAAATCTCTTATTATTCTTTAATGATTCGACTCGTAGAATTACAATTGAACATTATTGTTTCATTTTCTCTACAACACCATATGAATCACCATGAGTGCACATAGTAAACACCCCCCATAAAAAGGTAGTTGCAATGGATTTGGTATTGTTAATCTCAAAAATAAAAAATAAGCATACTAAACGTTTGTAGTTGCATCAATTCACCAAGTTGTCAACAATCCATCATTGTCATAATCCAACATATTCATAATACCTTTGAACTATTCAACATTGTATTTGGGTAAAATTACAAAGGAGCCACCCAAGTGAATGGTCACTCCTTAAAATTGCATTTTTGTATGTTTAAAAGATCACAAAGGAAGCATAATAGTTTGGATTTTTTTGGAATATCTTTCATTAATTGCAAAGTTTATATGCTCAAAGCTTGACTTAAATCAAAAATGTTTTTTCATGTTCAAAGCAATCAAACTTCGAGAGTGGACAATCTTTATTTTTTTTCAAATGTCTTTTTTTTCTACTAAATGTGCATCATTTTTTTGAAAATTGGAGAAGGTTTTAACATTGATGATTAGAAGGGCAAAAAGACTTGAATTGATGAATTTTTTTTTAATAACCCATTTGAACACTTTTGGTTCAAAAGTGCTTTTGACCTTGAAAATTATGGATTTTGAAAGTGTAGCTTTAATAAAGGTTGTTCATATATATGTGATAAAGGGTATGAATGCATAATATACATGATATAAAATCAATTTGTAGTCAAAATGTATTTATATCTAAAATGTAGTGCTAAATGGGGTGTCCAAAATACAAAATTTCAAGTTATAAACCAACATAGGAATGACAACTATCATGTGTAGTCCTTGGAAAAGGACTTTTGCCTTGGCGCCCTAGCTCCTTTGATTATGATTTCACCCATTTAGTTTTTGGAACATAATCATAATAGTGTGTGTACAACTTTGGAATAAGCATAATTAAGTGGATAGATTGTCACAATTTAAGGTTTTTTAAATTGCTTTTGACTTAAAAATATAGGGCCATATTTAACATTAACACTATCAATTTATTAATTATCCATGTTATAATAGACTTTAATGAGAACCACATTAAAAATTATGGATGTGTGTAAGCAAAATAATGGATTCATATAATGGACTTTTGAAATGATGACATTAACCTTTGTCACACAAAAAAACTAAAAAATGTGGATTCAAACATTATGTCATAGTAGTGTCAAAATAAAAATTAAAAAATAGGTTACCATCAAATGATGAGTTAAAAAAAAAGATGCATCACAACTTTTGTAATATATATATTTCATTTTAAAAAAATTTAGTGCCATGATTTTTGTCATTTTTATTTTATTTCCATTTCACATTGAAATATCCAAACTTTCACATGGATTTTTGGACCAATCACATGTCTATGGATATTTATAGGGTGGCCTACAAATATTTGTGATGAAAAACATAAGGGATAATTATAGGATTTATAATTTGATAATTATAATAATGATAGGAATTTTAACTAATATTTCAAATGTCAAAAGTGAGCCATTAGACCATGTTTTTACCATTTCCACAACACATCTTTATTGCTATCACAAAGTCACACACAAATATGTCATTTCTTTGAGTAAATTTGATAAATCAATGTAGTTCCAACATGGGCATGATGTAAATGAGCCCCATGACAACTTCAACATCACACGAGAACTCAAAATTGCTTCTTGTAGCTTCAATGGCATGGAGGCCATCATTCATTTTGACAACAAAAGTTTTGTACTCTTCAAAAACCCTCTTCACAAAAAACAACATAAAGATCCATCTAATTTTTACATTGTGAAGTAGTTTGTTCCCTTTTGTTTCCAACAACTATGCAAACTTGTATTATTCAAAGTGTTTCTTGGGTGAAAAGGAAAAATAAACATATGTGGTGTGTAAGAGGCCTTCAATTTATTGCACCAAGGGTTATATATATATAATGTTTGGATAATAAGGTTAATTCAAAGTGCAACACAATGGATAACAAGCATGAAAATAACTTATCTTTTGTAGATTTGTGTTGTCACACCACTATGGACCTTCATAAGAATAACAATACCATCAAACCCAAAACAAATAAAGTTGAAATTAATAACTTCCACAATCAAGCCCCTAGAAATTACCAAGAAGTTTAGGATCACTTTGGTGAATTGGTTACTAGTGTTGTGCCATCACCAACTAACCTTTCAAAATTCAACAAAATTCAAATGTGCTTGAAGTCTTTCACAAGGTAAACATGGATGTTAACCATGATTGAATGTCCATTGTTGTCACTTCATCACAATTTAATTTAGTGTACCTTGTTGCATGAATTGCAACTTTTGTTGTAATGAGGACAATGTGGTATTGAACTCTTGTAATCTCCCATCCAACATTGTTGCTTAAAATTTTTGGGGGTATTTTTCATTTTCAAAAATTGAAACAACATTTTCATGGCTTCAAAATCAATGAAAGGACAACCTTGTTTCAAAAGCCAAAAAACAACAACAAACTATAAGAATTTTCTTTTCTTCAAGATTCCAACAACATCTTCCATAACAACCTTGTTTACAACAAAATCTCTTCCCATATTATAAAATAGGCAATCATTTTTTGCATGTGATTCCGTAAATACAATGTAATTAGGTCTTGCAACCTTGTATTTCCACCTATCAGCATGTTTTCAAAGGTTGTTGAATTTAAGAACTAAGAACTTATCTCTTTTTTCAATTTCTATGCAAACCTAACATCTCACCATATTCCCTTTCCCATCATACCCAACCATAGTTTTGCCCATACAAGTTTTGTTGCCCATACATCTTGAAAAGTCAAATTAATTTTTCATCTTTTCCACTTGTTTGTACATAGGTGATGAATCTAGGTGCAAAAATTCAAGAGCAACAAAAGATTCAAAACCATGGGCCTTCATAACAACATCAAATTTGATTAGAATGCAACCAAATGCGTTATAAACAACACCTTAATTCAATGAAGCAATGTCAATTAAGTGAGTAGGGATTTCAATAAATTTATAAAAAAAACTTATATTCATAACCAGTTGGTAATTATAAAGGTGCCATGGTGCATTGATTCAAGACTTGCAAAACCCTAAACCCTAAAGTTTGACTCAAGGAATACAAAATTTTAAACCTAAAAGCTTGAGTAGCTATAAAATTACAAAAAACTTGACTCAAGAATTGCAATGGCCTAAACTTTAAAGCTTGAAAAACTACAAATTTTAAAAAGTTTGAATCAAGAAGTGCAAACCCCTAACCCTAAAGCTTGAAAAGTTGCAAACTTTCAAAACAAAGAAGATTCAAATTAGGAAAACAAAAACAAAAGAAGAGCTTGAAAAACTTATAAAATGTAAAGACTAGGAAGGTTTATGTGGTCACTTTAACAAACAATGCTTTTATAAAAGATTTGAAAATCCATTGTAATTTCACAGAATCATCCTTGATTTTGCTTCTCCATTGCATTGAAAGCTACATTGAACTTACACAATGCACAAGCAACAAACCTACAAACCTTAGTGACAAAGTTCAAGAAAATGGACTTTTAAAAGTTGTGCAACCTATACAACCAAGGTTCAACATCTCTTTTATAATGAGGAGGACAACCTAAAAATTCTAGAGTGCATTTGAGAGGTGACAACATAAACTTAGAGCTTGAGATTAAAATGAGTTTGATGAAGAAAATTTTGGGTACAAATTTGATAGTTACATCAAACAAAGACATGTTTATTGAATGTGAGTGATGACCTAAAGTGATGATGAGCTTTTGCCAATGAGCATACCTTAAGGTCGCATCTTGTCATTGGTTAACCCTAAACAAAAACCCTAGGAAATTGAAAAAATCAACAAGGTTTTTTTAGGGTTTAAGGGGGGTTGTCATAGGCCCTTGCTACCAATGGCAAACTTACAAAATTTCACCACTTAAAAAAATGTTGGGCTTAGGGTATTCACCTAACCAATAGAACCATTGTGTAAGAAAATAAAAACTAAACTCAAATCTAACATAAGACCATTTAAAATCATCATAATAAGCCCTCTAAGTAATCAAGCTTCAATTGTTTTTTACACATATTTCTTTCTTATAATAAAGACAATTTAAAACTCACTTCAAGTTTGATGTGAAAACTTTGAACTTATTTTTAATTAATTATGATTTTTAAAGAAACAATCTTAAGGTCTTCTTACATAATTAGGAGATTCTTTTTTGAATGGTGGATGTAAGATCCCAAAATCCTCAAATAAGAGTTTTAATGTGATCCAACAAAAATCCTAATATCTTTAAAAGAGAATTTTTAATATGATCAAATAAAAATCCTAAAATCAAGGTCAGATATGCTCAAGTTGAGATTTTAAATGAGTTGGATTTGAAAAGCATTTGAGGAGGGGAAAGCCAACCTTTAAGAATTATGAACTTATTTTTTAAATCACTTACCAGGGCACCTTAAATGTAGAAGCTGCCACCTTAAATTATCATCCTAAACAAGGGAATTCTAGAAGCTAAAACTTTATCAGAACTTTAATCATATTGTGTGACTTTTAAAATATCCCTAAACCACTCATTATTACAATCTCAGATTCCCAATAGATTAGAATGATTGTAGAGAGCCAAAGGAGGGTGGGTTAAGATACAGTGCCCTTAATAGATGCCTCTACCTTAGCTATTGGCGCCCATAAAAAGCTGCCCAAGGAATTGCCCAGAAAATAGTAGCTGAGTAGGCAACATTATTTATACAGTTAAAAAATGTTGGTAGTACTATTGTCTACATAATGAAAAGTAAATATCATACTTTCGGTCTTTTCCCTGCATGTTCCCTGGCATGGGTCTGCCACTTTTTGGCATTAAAAATAATTCCTAACCTTCGCCCTCATTCACTAAGAATCAAACCTCATGCTTTTTTTGCTAGGAGGATGAGCTCATGATACTAATGTTCTCAAGAGCTTTGATTGGGTCTAAAGTTGTACACATGAACACTTATGGAATGGGATGGGGATGAATTCATATAGTAAATGGGATGGATGTTGTGCCTTTATTGATCTTGTTAAGTAGGTAAGTAACACCTACCCACACTGGGAACAGCCCCCCACGAGTCCCAGAACCCACCGGCACACCATCCATTCGTTATTACTCAGTTGTGCATGAACCTCAACTGAGTTAATATTTTGTTTCACCTTGGTAACCAATTATGTAAGAAACAGGTCTCATATGTAGGTAGAAGGGTAAAAAAAAAAGGTAATTACTAGGTAAGTAGATGATTTATACATAGGTAGGGGCTGTTTTATATTACCTAACTATTAACAACCTGCTTATGAGTTGGTAATAAGTAGGTAGAAATATAAAGCAATTGGGCTAATCACCCTGGTTAACTAGAGAACTGGAACCCAACAGAGAACTGTTTCCTGGTCACTTACCATTCATCCTTCATGGTGCACTGGTGGGTGCTGGTTCACAGTGGCCAGTATTGGCAACATCTGGACCAATTCCGTGTATGCAGGAAGCAAGAAAATTTTTCCCTCGAGAGTCCACACATGCGCAGGGTGCTGAGTGGTACATTTGAGTGCATGAGAATGACCTTGGGCCGGAGCTGACCATTTCAAGTAGCCTCTTCCAGTAACTGGTCCAATGCACATGCCATGTTTCCTTTGTGGGTGGACTCTAGACAAAAGGTATTTTTCACCTAGTGGAAGGTACCACCAGTGTAGGTGCAGGTTCCCCATTGCCACCTACACTAGGAATTTTTAGATTTGAGCTTAGCCTGCTGGCTCCCCCTTGCCTTGGGTGGACCAACACCTAGAATGGGCTTTTCCCTAAGTACCTCCTGAGGTGCTGCTTTCCTCTTCCTTGGGTCAACCATCCCTTACAGTGGTAGCCTGCTATCATGGTAAAAACAATGTTATGGTGCATTCACACTTGATGTTAAGTCAGTGTCAAATGAAAATCTAGGTGAAACACAATGTTAAATAGGTGATAGCTTAATGTTAAGTGAATGTTAGCATAACATAAAATTTTCATGGTAAGTAGGAATAAGTCCTAAATGAGTAGCATGATGTTACGGGACTTAACACTAGAGACCCTAACATCAAGTGTGAACACACCTTGAACTAGTTATCAAAAAGAATGCAAGTGTAGCTTATTTCTAATGAACATGTAATTATGCAAGGTTTGAAATTTGTTAAGAATTAAGACTTGGCGAGACCCTTCTGGGTTGGGTATTATTGGATCATGAAAACCAAAAAATAGGAATGTAGATTTTCATTTTGGGTGTTAAGTTTTACCTATGAAAAATTTGTTAAGTGCAGAATTAGCTTTGCCTAACAACTTTAATCTAGGCCACTCCCAATACCCCTTCGAGGACATCCAAGGGAGTGTCACAATATAAACTAAGTTTTCTCTTTTGCATGTTCTCTCTCAATACAATTATCCTTCTCTTACCTTGTTTAATCTAGTCAGAAGTTCTCCCTTCTACTCATGACTTAATCTCTTACCTTTGTTGTACTAAACTTAACCTTAACTTTAGTGAATTGCAACTAGTTCGAACTTGCATTCTTTTTCTTTTTTTCTAAATATGATTGCCTTTCCCCTGCCTTGTCTGAGCTAGACAACAATTACACTTCTTACTCACAAGATTACCCTCTTACCCTTATTATATTAACCCCAACCCTAACCCAATGATTCACAACCAATTAAGATTTGGATTTTTTTTTCCCCCATACCTCCTTATAGGCATCATTATCTTTCTCTTACCTCGTTTAAATTAGGTAACAATTACCCTTCCTACTCCCACATTATGCTCTTGTTTTTGCTCTAATTAACCACAACCTTAAAATTAACAATTCGTAACCAAGACCACACACACATAACTTGCAACAACTGGAGATAGTAATCCTCAAAACAAAGCTTCACACATCAAAAAAGAAGAAAATATATATGGGTTTGTTTAACCCCATAGTGTGAATTTCTTCTCCACCAAGCTCCTACCTTGCTTGATATAACATTATCCTATTTACCAACAGTTCTTCATCTCTATCCTACCTCTACTCACAACCTTGCTAACAACATTAATTCTTCCAAATCTTTGAAACTAAACTTCCTCCTTTTTTTTTAAACCTTCACTTTAGGGGGGACAAACCTCTACCTTTTCCTTAGGTCCACCACTTCCTCCACCTCTTCATCATCCTTTTCTACCAAGCCCCAACACAAGATTCATGTACCTTTCCCACCTTTGCCCTTAAATAAAGTTCCCACCAAAACCACCTTGAATAATTGCTAGCACTGCCACTCATGTATCCACCTCCAACTCCTCTTGTTATTAGGTTGGAACATGTATTTGGTCAAACCACCTTCTCATGATGCAATAGCCTCATATGTGCTTGCCTCCTTAAGATATATCTAATCCCACCAACTCTCACACTAATCATCATCACTTTTCATTCCCCTTCCATTACTTCGCACACCACTCATCATTCAAAATATTGAAAGTGGTTAACAAATTGTGCAAAAAAAAAGTTGTTGTCTTAATTAACCCTAATATCTAACACCTTTTTAGAAGCCTCAACCACCATATCCATACCCTTTTACATGGGAGGCTTACCTAGCCCAAGCCAAGATAGGATAATCATGTTTTAACTTAGCCCAATGATTTTACTTTCACCCCACCTTATCTTGTCAAGGCCACTCATCCCTAGTAATCCATCTTGAATAAAATCCTCCTATTATCTTACATCATGAACCTCCAATTAGAACCCCAAAACTTCAGTAATCGACCTACCTAGGCTTAACTGGAACTAGGTTAAATTAATTAATGCCCAACAAAACTTACTTTGATAATATGTTAAATTATGGGTTGGGTATAAGTTGATTATTCCAAAACCAACTCTTATGTGTAATACGTTGGGTATCATTAAAAAAATAACTAGAGAAATTGGTAATTGGTTGCAATCACAATTAAGGTGCCCCCAAAAAATGTCACATTGCAAAAAAATTCAACTAATAGATTTCAACCATGGATTATGTCATTTTTTCATATTATATTTTTAGCTCAAAATGATCCATGAGTTTTATAAGTTACAATGAACAAAAGGAAGATTCAATTTATAAATTTAATGCAAAATTTAATGCCCTTAAAATTTTTGAAAAATAATTTTTAGTCTTGACCACAAATATTATAACTTTGTTCTAACATGGTTTTGGAATCAATAGAACAAATAAACTTATGCCAAATTGCACCAAATTTGAAACCATAAACAAAAATATTATTAAATATCAAATGCCATAAAAATTATACCCTATACATTTTCAAAATTTTAATAAAATACTTTAAATTTTTTATTACAAATATTTTCAAGCTACAAGCATGAGGACTAGTAAATGAACATTATTTAATATGTTATCAAGCACATATGAAACATCTAGATATAAATTAGGGCTACATGCAAAAATAATTATGATCATAGACCATGTTTTAATCTGGGTGCTATTTGGGATCTACTTTGACCCTATGAAGTTTGTGAGGGTGTTTAGCACCTTGCCTATCAAACTACCTTGTTAGGTAAAAATTAAATAAAAGTGAAATTGCTTTATAATTATGTCTACCATGTGTAATTCTTGAAAAATGTGCTTGAAAATTGGCTAATTTCTCAAAAACATTCAGCTTTTGACACCTTATCATGAATCCTCAAACGAAATAGCTTTCCAAGACATAATGTCATGTGGGCACAACTCTTCATGCTTCAACAAAATAGGAAGAAGAGGGTGTGCCAATGCCATACTTATCAAACAACAATGCTAAAAAGATGATTCTTAGAGCCTCTAAACAAGAATGATCAAGCTCAAGTATATATATGAACCCTAAATTTCAAGTCACATGTGTTGCTGATTTCACCTGTCCTCAATTTATCAAATAAAAGTAAAAACCTAAATGCCATTTCACTAAAATTCCAGATCAGTTTGCCTAATAGACTTTTTCATTATTTAATAAATATTAGGCAACAAAGTGCCTAACTTGGTAGGCAGGTACTGTACTGTTTAGCATTGCTTACTTGTGCATGAAGAGAGAACCGGCCACACTGAACCAGCACCCACCAGCACACCATGAAGAATGGATGGTAAGTGGTCAGGAAACAGCTTTTCTGTTGGGTTCCAACTCCTTAGTTAACCATGGTGATTAGCTCAGTTGTTCTTTTTTTAAAACCTACCTACTAAAAAACTCACAAGCAGGTTGTTAATAGGTAGGTAGTAAAAACAGCCCTTATCTATGTATAAACCATCTACTTACCTAGGAATTACCTATTTTCCTACCTGCCTATCTATGTATGAGACCTATTTCTTACATAATTGGCTACCAAGGTGAAACAAAATATTAACTCAGTTGAGGTTCATCCACAACTAAGTAATAATGGGCATCCAGTGGATGGTGGGCTGGTGGGTGCTGGGTCACTGTGGCCAAGAGAACCTTACTCAGGGTATGCTCCTATCTTTTGACCAACCAGGTGGCAGCTGGTCCAGAGCTAAGATGAGTGAAAAGTTTCAGAGACATGGAAACCTTATCATATTTTTGGACCACATAAAACAAGGTTGAATTGTGGGTGGGCTTCCCTGGAATTATGCTCGGCCACAATTCCACAACCCTGGATGTTTCAAGATTGTGAAAAAGGGCTGGCATATGTTCAGACAAGCATTTTTTGCATTTGAAGCAATAATGCATAAGTTGAGCTTGTGCCAAACATATAATTGGTGTGGAATGTCCTTTAGACATCAATAATCGAGAATATTTAATCCATTATTGGGGTTTCTTTTAATTTTATGAATAATTCTAGAAAGTATACATTTATCTTCAGTGTTTAACTGCATATATATTTACACTTTTTAACTCCCAAAAAATGGAAAAAATTGGGTGATAATATACCCTTGTCTTGCTCAAGGGTAAATAAAATTTTAAAGGTATGTATCCTATTACAAGGGTATATCAAAACCAATATACCCACACAACACTGGTCATAACTGATAACCAGTGTTGAGCAAGTTCATGACTTTTATGACAAACCTCCAGTTCTCCTGTTCCGGTTTGAAAAATAAATTGGAGTGCTTACAGTTTTGGGTCCCATTCTCCAAAAAAAAAAAGATCCTAGTTCGGGTTTCAGGTCTGGTTCTTCGAAGGAAAAAAAAATCCCGATTCTAGTTTTTAAAAATAAAACCTGGTTCAGGTCAGGTTCTAGATAACTTGGACCAAAAACTGGTGATTAACTGCTGGTTAACCTCCAATTAGCCCCCCCTTCTTCTAGTCCTTTTTTATAAGAAAAATCCCAGATCCAGTTTTGGTTCTTAAGAAACCAAGATAGCAGTTCCAGTTCAGTTCCTGTTCTTGGAAAAAACTAAAACCTCGGTTCTGGTTCCAAACCTGGTTCCAAAAATCAAACCCAGTTCTGATTAAATTTCCACTAACCAGAACCTGTGGTTCTAAGCCTCTGTAACTGGTTTCTGGACTTTGCATTTCTGGACTGCATTGTCTAACATGTCACTTGCTCATTGATCCAGAGGAGGCAGGCTACAACACATAATTTTCTCTCCTCTAGCTTTTAGTTTTTACTTACCTAGTTCAACTTTTTCACATAGTTTCCTAGTAATTATGTTAGTGAGTCCAGAAATCAATTGTGCCCAATAACTGGTGAAAGGAGCCTGATTATGCACCGAAATAATCTCAGTGCATGCACACCTCAACTATATTTGATAATCTGGCTCCTCTCGACCGTCACCTAATACAAATAGGGTACCCACCCAATACTGGTCATAAGAGGCTTCCAATTATGGGTGAAGCATTTGTGAGGGTTTGGTTCACTCTGGCCCCATTTAAGCACAATTTTTGCAAATCGGTAGGTACCGACAATGGGAGGGAGTAGGGAAGTAGGCAGGCAAGGTACCTACAGTAGCAATGTTTCTTCCCTAAGGTAGCGGTAAAAATTCAAAGAGGCCTGCCTACGCAATCAAGGAAGGCAGCATCCAGACTGTATGCCGACGATTTCTTCCGGGTACAAATCTTTTATCAAAGATCATCTGCAACAAAAAGCCTCTTTACCGACTGTATCAATGGCGGCAATGAAATGCCGACAGAAATATGAATTGTTTTGTTATCCGGGTACTATGCAGCTCAGCTTTTTTTTTATCATTTCAATGGACAGGCGGAGTTCTGTGGTAGCTTGATCAATGATATTGTCTTTTCTACCGATTCTTGGCTGAAAATTAGTGTGGGTGTTTACTTTGGGCGACAATTGAAGCTTCTCAGCAATTTTGCAATGGAAGTGGCTGGCAAATGGGATCAGTTATGATAAGTGTCGTACCCTGATATTCATGAACTTTGAAGTTTGGTACCTTGGTGAGCTGCTGCGAAGCTGCTAGAATGATTGTGAGTGGATCGTCCAGGTCTGGCAGGAATAATACATGCAAATTATCAAAAGAATTGCACTAGTATAGGTGGATATTGCGTTTCTAGCTGATCAGAAGAGAATAATTTCGACGTTCGGAATCCATGACTCGTTGAAGCTGGGACGAGAGAGATCTAGAGTGAAATTGCAATGGTACGTACATACCAGGATATTTTGCAGGCAAGTCTTATTGAGATGGTGGTGCACTTGTGAAGTAGGTAGTTGTGATCAGTAGTCGATCCTGGAACTTCGTTTCTCTGTGTTCTGGGCGTGAGTCTCTGGGCAGTAGGCATCGTAGACTGATTCGTCGAGTTGAACAAAACTTGAATGCAAAGATTGGTTCTACAGTCTGGACTGATGTGTGCAGTTGAACATTTAAGAGTGAATGCAAAGATTGGTGGTACTATGTTTACGGTCTAGACTGATTTGTGGAGTTGAACAAAGCTTGAATGCAAAAATGGGTGAAAGAGATGTGGAAACAACTTTGAGTTTCAGTGGACTGACAACTTCTGCTGGAATATATCCGTGTGTGGGCTTTGGTGAACTTTTCGTTGAGCTGATTCATATAACTTAACGTAAAGTTCTTCAAGAGCAAAGAAGCTGGGATATGAAGTCCTAGGTATCTTTTCAGGTTTTTCTGTCGATTGGGGCTTTAAATCTGCTGTTATACCCTCCCAAACTCGACATTTATCTAGCTCTCCCAATTCAGAGCTTTAGAGAGATCTGGTATTTTCTGGCAATCCACTTTGACTTGTGAAAGGAGCACAGGATGTGAATCTAGGAGGGATTGTGAGGAGATCAGTGTACATGGGTCATTTAAAATGAGAGAAACAAAAACCCCAAAAAGCCCTGCTTCAAGTCCTCAAACACTAAAAGCCAAATACTAATGATCAAAGTAGGTCCATGAACCCACACCCGGTGCATGTACTGGGCCTCTATCAGTGTCTATCATATTCAAAATAGTGTGCAAGTTATTCTCCAAGACTCACATAATATATTTTTGGTACTATGTTTATTGTCTTATTGTAGATGGAGGGCACATTCCTTACCATTCCTCAGGGTAACTTGTTGTCAGTGAAGGAGCAGGTTTTCCCATCCACTTTTTTTAATAACTTCCGGAGGCCAGGGGCTTTATCTACCACATAAAATCCTTGACAATGTAAAGTGAGTATCAAGTAAATGGCATCACATGGGTCAATCATTGTAACTGACCAATCAAAGTTAATCATATTGCTTTCCGAATCCTTTTGGAGAAAGTTATATCCTAGGCACATTTACAAGGTCAAACTCAATTTCTCACTATCTAAACCCTGAAGTTTCTCAAAATAACTTTACAGGCCGTTATACAGCTGCCTGTGGACCTGTTCTCAAAGTGAATTGCATCTTTGTAGCAATATTTGTTTGGGCACTTGTCATGGCTATTGTGGCAGAAATCTATTCACATTTTCTTTTATCATTTTGTCCTTAATTAGTGTGCAGTTCCCCCTGTCACTTAGTCTCCTGGGACTGTTCCTCCTGGGATCCACCAGAACAGAAACCCTGGTTACCTTCAAAATTCGACTCAGAAAAGTGATAAACTCAAATCAACTAAATATAAAATCAATGAATAAGCTTGGAGACTTATGTACCAGGTTTCTGGACATTGTTAAGGATATCTCACAATTGTTTTGTGCCAACCTTGGGCTTCAAAGTAGCACACATTCTAACACATCCCTTGCTGCTGTAATTATAAGATTGAGGCAACAACATTACAGGGTCAGGCCTCCAGACGAAGCCACAGAAGCTAGTTAGTAGACCATATAACCATTGAGATACGTGAGATTTATTCAGATTTCAAAGAGCTTTTAGCCAAGCTTCACTCTGACTCTAACAGGCTGTAATAAACAGCTTGCTAAAGCCAGTGGCAAAAGAGCTTTCACTAAACAGATACACCCCACAGTGTGTGCTGTAAGAGCACCCTCACCATGCATAAAGAGTTTAAAGAACAGCTGAAAGAATCAAACTAGCAAACCTGCTGCCTATCTCAGTATCTCAGTGTCAGCAGTGAGCACTAACCCTAGTGCTGAAACAGGAATATGAAGAGACATTGGGGCTCTGTAGTGTAAAGCTGTCTTAGATGCCAATGATGTGCTTGTAGTGTGCATAGCCCAATACTGCTATGAAGACGGCCATACACACAAGGCCTGTTAACCCCACCACCTGTTCTCCACCCCAAATTCCCATCACCAGCACAGTCAAATTTACAACCAAATGTTGTTGTCAAATGACAGAAAGCTGACGTCCATCTGAAATTTTACGCCAGCCATACCTAATTCACAACATACATAATCATCATGTTGTGCTCACATATAACACACAGTGATGTCCACCCAAACATCTCCACAACAACAATTTGAAGGTAACATGACAATGAGTGCAGCCACAACCTTATGAGAGTCACTCAGAAAGTGTCAGACCATCACCTTTATCACAAATAGCAGTGATGAGCTGCCACAACTCCTTACTGACTTTATCAGCTCCTGACAGTGGGTGTAGATAAGTATACATATAACCTGCCCAATATTTTGGGCCAAGCAATATACAAAATGTGTCCTGAGTTTTTGTTCCATCTCCAGAAGCAATGGGATGACTAAGTCATGATGTTGGCTAGCACTCAATAGACATAGCTAGTACAAAAAGTCAGTAGTATCCTCATTCAAGCTGCAACAAGCTTGTGAGGCTAAGCTTCCATTCATTTTAGCTTGTCCCTGTAAAAGCAAGAATCTGAACCTTGGGCATAGAGATGCCTACATAGAGGGCAGTGGTTGAGACCTCCTGTGCCCTGAACTCTTATCCTTTCAGCACACCATTTGGACTACTTGGATACGGCACATATGCTAAAGCCACATGAACGAATATCTATGAAATTGCAGGACAATCACCACTGCAACAACAATTGAAGATAATACAACAGGTGCAGTCACAAGCCACCAAAGTAGATACCTCAGGAGGGCTAAAGAAAAAACCTGGAACATCCAGAAGTCTCAAATTACAGAAAAATTAGAGATACTACTGTATCTTCTTTGCCAGTCAAGAGCTGATATTTGTATTTATACTGTATCTTATTCGCCACTCAAGTGTATCTACCATGTCATCATCATCATCTAGCAGCTGCTCCAGCTCATCCCTCACCTGTGACAAACAGTGAGCACCTCATGAACTTCTCATATATTCCAAGACACTCTTGACACATGTTCAGGACCAGTTTCTGCAGTATCTCATCTAATGTAAAATCAACCTGCAAAATCAAACTGCAAGATGGGACATGTGAGGAAACCCATGTTGGCACAGCAATGAGATTGCAGAATTGCAGATCAGGCTGTTGGCCACTGTATTACTGATGTCTGTGCTTTCAAAATGATGTAGAAGATTTCCAACCAACAAAACATAGCTGCCATTCACAACTTCTGCAAACATACTGCCAGATGCACTGATCAATCCAAAAACAATTCTCAAATCTCATGCCAAAACAAAAGCATTACCTTTTGCACTTGTGCAGTTAACCTGGTCATGGCACTCTTCATGTTCCGACTGCTGATCTGCATCCAGGCCACTTCCAAACCTCAATCAACCTCCATGGCCAAGGCACTTCCAAAATCGTATTTAAAACCGGCTTAAATAAGCTGCAAACAAAAATCAAGGGACATATTGTTAGCATGCAGAATACAGAACACACAGTGAACACATCAAATCTCAGTGCACTGCAACAACAAGAGTATTGCAGTGAAAAGATTGATTAGGTACAACCAGAATTGCTGATCCTGATAAATAGGTAGAGGGGAAGTTTTTGAATGCCTTTTTTGTTAAACCATCCAAAGCTGGGTGACCAGTAGATTCCAACTATTTTGTTTTTGCATCCATAAAGCTGCAGATTGCTTCTAATGCCACCTCCAGCCCAGAACTCAAATGGTGGTACTGATTCAGCCTCAACACTACTCACCAGTCTTCCTTAAGGGTGAAGAATCATGATCTAAGCAGGTATTCAAAATCAGTATTCTTTTGGATCTGTTCTCTGTTATACTGGAAACCAATGTAGGCTCATTTCTGTGAGGAGAACCTCTCTAATATATGTTCTTTACATCTGATATATCAAAAAAAATTGCTTTAGCTCCTACCATACTCAACACACTCCAGCAACAAAGGTTGCTTGAAGTGCTTAAGCATTGTGCTCTTGCTCATCATCAACACCACCACACAAGACACGTTTGAATCCTCAGTAAAGGCACCATCCGATCCTGGCAAATCATCATTATGTCCTTGCATCTGAGGACTCCAAGAATTGCCCTTCCCATTTTTCTCCAATTCTTTAACGTACCACTCATATTCATTCAAACCCAAGTGATCAGAAACACCATTCAGAGACAGAGTTCTTGTACAAAAGGTTTCACAATTTCACCCGTCAGGTTTCACAATAAGACCAGTGTTGGTTGGTTCTCTCTTTCTTTATGAGAAGCACTGGTTCCAGTTCTTCCCAAAACTTGAGAGAACTGACTCGGTATCACATTTGAATTTTTTTAATCAAGCCGGTTCTCAGACAGGACAATTCTCACACATGTGATAATAGTCGATTTTCATATCTAGTTTTCACAATCCAGATCTCAAATTTTTTTCTTTTTTCTTTTTTTAAATCTCAAAGTAAGAAATAATTGAAAAGTAAAAACAAACTTGTGTTTATATGTTTGGGCACCACCTCCCAATGCTTCTTGCCTCCTCCTCCCTAAACTAACCTAAATCAAAACCTACACTAATCTAATCTAACATAAACTAATCCTAAACTTTTCTAGCTAGGGTAGATAGGCTTGTGAACAAACACTTAAGAAATCAAAGGAGGTTGATTCCTCACACATTGTTTGTCTGCTTCTGAAGCTCATTGAAAATTTGTAGCCCCACCTAACACTTCGAATGTCGCAAAAATGGCTCAATTTGGTAAATGAATGAGGAAAATATGGGGGTGGAACCAAAGAGGTCTAGAGCTATTTTTTCAAACCCTAAACCCTAAACCCTCCATAGATCAGTTAAACCTTGAAGGAAGTGCTTGCAATTACAGTGGGACTGTTGTAAATTGACAAGCCCCTGAAGAGATTCAATCTGTTCTGCTGGTGTTTTGTGCATTATTCAGCAATTGCCTGAACTGTTTTATACCTATTTTATCCATAGTCTAAACTATTTATTGACTGCAAGACCCTGATACACTACAGGATTGGTATTTGCATAGCCTGTAAACTCTAAGTAAAACCCAAGCAAGTGAGAAGGAGAAAGGGCACCTCTTCTGCTGTTATTATGGCTTTGCTATGCTGTTCAACCCACAAGTGACAAACATACGTACACAAAGAAAAAACATGAGTTCTCTACTTGAAGATTCCTACCACCAATGTCAACAATGAAAACCAGGCTCCTCCTTGCAACAGAAGTACCAAGGTTGTGATACAAAGAATACAAAGCAATATTTGTGCACAGATGTGTGACATTGCGATCTGATCTGTTCCTGCAAGACACTTCAGTGGCACCACTACTACTGCAACTTGCAACACACATTTGCAAGGTTGCAGACCAAGCCCTAGAATGATGTTAAGCAGAGGACGTGATATCATACATGCAAGACCTGATCTATTCCTGCCAGACGCTTGGGCGGTGCCTAGAAAACAATGCTCTGTACCACCACCACCACTACTACTGCAACCTGCAATGCACATTTGCAAGGTTGCACACCAAGCCCTAGGATGATGTCAAGTAGAAAATGTGATAACATACCCAAGTGGATATGAGCTCCTGCAGTTCAGCCCTAGGATGATGTCAAGCAGACAATGTGATATCATACCCAAGTGGATATGCACTCCTGCAGTTCAGCCCTAGGATGATGTCACATAGACAATGTGATATCATACCCAAGTGGATATGAGCTCATGTGGTTTAGCACACTGGAGTAGCACTTCAACAGAAACATATCTCAGAATCACATTCAAAACCAAAACGGTAGGTTTGAACTTTGCTTACTGGAACCAATGATAGGTTTCCACCATCATCATCACACTTATTGTATACTACAAAAGTCTGTGAAAATCCATGCAAGAGTGTGAGAGCCAGGCATGAAGGGTACTTTTGCTATTGAAACATATGAAGAACAACACTCATACATACTATTGCCTTACCCTTTCCCTTTGCAATCCTTGATGCCTTGCTCCTGTGAGAAGATGGGAGGAATAGACAATCCTGATGCCTGTCTGCAAATGAGAGAACTACAGGAGAGGAACAGACAATAATCTCTCCTCAAGATTCAGCACAATGGCTGGCTCCTGCCCGAGAATTGTTGATGGATATGATAAGAGCGGATCCAAAATGCTAAAGTCACCAGCATGGATACCAACATGATGCATGATGTCATACTTGACCACTTCCAACAGCATTGATTCCTCTTTGCATCAACCAACATCCAGGATTTGGATGCTGCCACCTTCTTGTTGTTTGGAAATGCTGATGTCAAATCTGGCACTGAATTTACTGCCACCATCTCAGAGGCTTAGCCATTGTGGCATACTAGGTTCATAACAGGCAAAAGCACTTAGCAAAGCATGAAACAATAGGAAACCCACCCTAAACAAAAGGGAAAACCAGAGCACAAAACTACCAGATTCTTCAGGAGCCGGTTGTTGGCGCCACAGAAGAATTCTTCGCTCATCATCTTGCTGCACATTCCTCTGATGTGCTTGAATCTCTCCAGATGCGTGGATACTCTTGATCAAAGCTATAGTATAGTGGAGCTTCGATCAGGTGTTTCTCGACATCTGCATCCTTGTAGAATAGATCTGCGTAAGAGCTCTGAATCCGCTGCAATCATGACGATGATTTTTCTCCTATTCAGACAGAATAATGAATGCACAAACAACATCCTGCTGAAGTCGATTTGTTGCTGCTCATCATTTTGTGTAGATTGCCAAGTTTCATCGCAACAAGATCCCGAAACTTTTGCCGACTGATGATGGATAGATAGCAGCAGTGTGTTCTTCATCAGATGGATTGGGGGGGGGTTCCTTCTCCAGAGATTTGTCAACAAACAACAACACCTAATGCTTCAGGACAAAAATCAGAATCTGAATTTCCGAGCTGAGACCGAAGAGGATATGACAATCAAGATGCTTCCAAGAAATTATTGTTACTAAGCGCTTTCTTTCTGAAAGGGGTCTCAGGAATCACACGAGACCTTCTTGCGCGCGAGCGCGATGGTGTACGCGATCTTCAACCGAAGATTCAGAAGATACCAATTCGATCCACTAGTTGTTGATGGAAGAGATCAGACACAAAGGCAGTATCAGCGAGTATCTAACTCATCAGTGACTATTGAGAACCTCGGGTGAGGATCCTCGGAACTGGATCGTCAGAAATCGTGCATAGAGAGAGAGAATCTTGGGTCGCGCACATGAAGGAAGAAGTGCGGCAGACTGCTGCTCGAGAACCAGATCGGCCCGCGATCGGCCACAAAACCTGGCAGGCAGAAAATCCCGACGTTCTCCTCGGCCGCACCCGGCCGACGTATGCCTGCCACTGTAGCTCCCCTTCCGGCCTGCCCACGAACTGCGGCGCTCCGTTTAGCACCCTGCCCTAGTCTCTCACGAGTTTCATCGTTCACCTTCGTGCTCCAGCGTGCTCACCTGCCTGCATTCCATAGCCATTTTCTCATTGCACACAATACCAGCAGCGTATTTCTCAATTTTTCCTTTGAATCACATTTTCTTCTGTCTTTCTCACTGCACACAATACAAGCAGTGTGTTTCTCAAAAAAATTCTTTGAATCGCATTTTTTTAGGTCTTTCTGACCATGGAACCTTCTCAAGATCCAAGTTTCTCAGATGGTGATGGATTCAAGCTCTTCACTTCCCTTGTCCATTGTGCCTCACACAGCACCTCCAGCTCCACCCAAATCTAAGAGAGATTGGAAAGATGGTTCTACAGTATTGTTGATGGATTTGTTTGAGAAGTTTCTTGCCAATAGCATGAACAGCTTGACACAGCAGGCAGTGGCAAGAAATTTTATTGAGGATTGAGGAGGCATTTCCATTGACCCCTCAGCGCACTTGGGCTCAAGTTCAGTCCAACGTACATAAAATGCGGAAGAAATTTAATCAATTGAAACAGGAGCATGGAGAATCCGGCGCAAATGGCCATGGATCGAGCGATGTTTAATGATTTGCGGCGAGACTGCCAAATTTGTTTTCAAGAAATTGCGTAGAGGGCAGGGAGAGAAAATTTGATGGAGCAGCTAAAAATGTGGGCAGACTATGTGTGCATGTGCGCATTTTGTCCGCCTGCCTCCCTTTCTGCCAGCGAATTTCAAGGAGCAGGCAGGCAGAAGCCAAGGTTTTCAATATCATGTGCGCGACCCAAGAGATCGCCGATGCGAAAGCCAAGGATCTCCTTCTCGATGAAAGCCCTAAACCCTCCTCCTCCAATGCACTCGAAGATCTCGACTCTTCCTTCTTGTGATGAAGCCAACCCTAACGAGCTCCTCCTGTTGCACGCATGATCCGTGTCGAATTTCTCAGCATTTTATGCAATGTCCAGGCGCAGATGATTGAAAGAGGAGAAGGCATGAGAGAAGAAGTATCGTGTTTTGCAGTTCAATTTTTTTCCAGGAGACTTGGAAAGTTACGGAGTTTTGTTGTTGGTGCGAGTGGAGAGGAACAAGTGCAGGTGCTCGAGCCAAAATGTGTTAGTCTCTTCCATGTGCGCGGGCAAGGGTTGCCGTTGGAGTCGAAGCGCGGGAGGAGGAGGAGGAGTTCATTAGTCTGTTGTTGTTGCAAGTGTTTTTTTGTTGTTGTAATTGAGAGTGGAGTGGTATGAGAGAGAGAGAGAGTAAGCCATGGCTATAGCAGTGAAGGGGAGCGTGAGGCGCGCTTGGGAAGTTTTTCTCTTGCAGGAAGCAAGGTTTGTCTTGCAGCACCAGCAGCACCGTTTGCTGAATGAACGAGCAGTTGGCAATCAAAGCTGCAAGTTCTGTCATAACGACAGAAGGCTGGTTTCTTCGAGCGACAATTCTGTAAATGTCCGCAAATCAGCTGGGGAAGAGATGAAGCAATCTCTCGACGCTGTCGATCACAGACAAGGAGGCGGAGGAGGAGGAACAAGGCACATGGATTCTCGCTACTGGAGATTCAGGTTTCGGACTTTGGAACCTCTTGTTGTTGTTGGTAGGAATGTGGAGCAGCCATCACGAGGATACCGTTGGAATAGTAGTAGTGTTGTAGCTGTGAATGCCGCATTAGAAGGACTAGAAGAGGAAGCAACGCTGGAGTATGAGTATTTTGCTGCACAAGAAGCACAAGAATCAGAAGAATCAGAGGCAGAAATGGAACAATCCATATCCAAGCAGTGGCATATAGACAAGTTGTGTCCGACCAGCATGAGACTGCGGCGTATCAAGGAGCGTGATTACGACAACATCATCGAGAGAGAAAAGAAGCTGAAGATTGTGTTGCGAATCAAAGACATTCTTCTGAAGCAACAACCAGAATGGTCCATGACGTTGCTGGAGCTAGGGAAGCACAGGGATGACATCGGACTACCAGGCAAGAAGCGATTCATCGCCTTTCTGAAAACCTTTCCTGCAATCTTTCAGGTTGTGGAATTGAGGGAACCAGGATTGTTACCTTGGTTTCATCTCACCCCAGAAGCAGAAGCAATTTGTAGACAAGAGTGCACAATCCGAGAACAAATGCAGGATGAACTTATTGTGAAACTAAGGAAGCTTCTGATGATGTCAAGCACCAGGAAGCTGTCACTTGCAAAGATTGCTCATATTGCAAAAGATTTAGGTCTACCTGCAGATTTCAGGAAAGGTTTAGTCTATGAATATCCTCAATACTTTAGGGTAGTCAAGAATCCAGACACAATTCCTGGATGTGAAGAAGATCCCCTTCTGGAGCTTGTTGAATGGAGTGAACAATTGGCTGTAACTGCAGCAGACAAGAAGCTCCAACAATCTATGCAAGAAAGCTCATCAGGTATGCTTTGTGGAGGTTTTGTAACATTATGAAACATGGTGAAGGATGGCTTTCTTTATGTCTCAGCTTTCAAATTCATGGTTTAGGGAATCAATGAAGACTTTGAACATGGTTTTGTGCATGTGTGACAGAAGTTCTTCTAATCCCCATCCTTGCAGAAAACAATTTCATGCACAGTCTTTTCTTCCTCAGCTCTTCCTCCTTCATCCTCTTTGTTTCGGGTTTTCTGTGTTTTTTCCTTCTCTCCTTGTCTCACCACTGTGATGTTTTTCTTTTCCTCTTTCGGTTGTTTTGTGATGTTGTTTATCTGATTTTCATTTGAACACCAGCTAGTTAGCTCCTTGATTGCTGCAGATTAGTATATTTGTGTCTGCTATTCAGGGAGCTGTGAAAATGGATAGATTTGTGCTCTGTGTAAATCTGTGCAACTAATTTTGCAGAAGTGATGCCAAGATTGGAGATTCGGTTGCCAAAGCGGTATCGCCTCTCAAATAAAGATAAGTGGGTGGTCTATAAGTTTCATGAGCTTGAAGCTCCAACACCATATGAGGATGCAAGTAAGCTCCATCCAGCCTCTGCAGAGGCAGAGAAGCGTGCAGTTCTCACTGTTCAAGAAGTTTTGTCCCTTACTCTAGAGAAGCGCATCTTTGTTGACCATCTCACCCATTTCCGGAAAGAGTTCAAGTTTTCAAATCAGTTAAGGGGGATGATAATTCGGCATCCCGAGCATTTTTATGTCTCCAGAAAGGGGGCACGTGACACTGTGTTTTTGAGGGATGAATTTGAAGGAATGCATGTGCCAGGCCAACGACAAGATTGTGTTTTACGAGACAAGCATCCTCTGGTATTAGTCAAGGAGAAACTTGCAACTTTGATGCAAGTTAAACAAAGAAATGCACCTGTGACAGATGTGCAGACTCCTGTCACTGGCAGCTAGTGAACAACATCCCTTCTTCTAAAGTAAAGCTTTTTCTCTTTGTTCAATGGAAAACACACAGCACCAATCTTATGTTTTTAGCCTGAATTTCTGTCAAGAAACACTGCAATTGCAAGGCTCTATATGTAACTATTGTCACTAACAAAGCTGTATTCCATTAGCATTCAGGGGTGACCACCAACCATCTCATCAGATCATGTGCATTGTGCAGCAACCTGACAACACAGAAATCCAGCATGGGCATGGACCTCAATCAACCTTGGATCAGGTGAGTTTACACAACTAATCCACATTTCTTTGATTGGGATGTGTTTCACATTGAATCATAGCTTGAGGAACTACTGCTGGCACCACTGGGAGAAGCAGGTTTACCTTCAAAGCCATGTAGTCATTAAGGTTTAGGGCTTAGAGACCATGATTCAAAGGGCATAGAAAAAACCATATACGTGCACAAAACTGGTTTGGACCTGCACATTTCATTGCATCAGTAACCAACATGGTGGTTCTTATATTCTTGACAAGAAATATGGTTAAGCAAATGTAAATTTGGTAATATGAGTTTACAACTGTTTTCAAGTATTCAACTTGTTTTCTTTGCACATGAAAATTGTGCTTCAGAAATCATACATAGGTTTGGTTACTTCCAGTATTGTCTTCTTATTTCAGGTCTTCCTTTTATTTGCAACAAATATATTTCTTGTGATGTTCACCATGTCTTTAAGAATTACAATTACAATTGAATGTTCATAATAAAAAACCATACAGAACCATGCGATGTACACTACTACCTTGCATGTCAATGTTGTTGAGACACATAAAATCACATAAGTAGAACAAGTAATTAATTTGCCTCCCTTTGGAGGTTGAATCCCTCCTAGTCTAGATAGTTATTTTTGTTGGATGGAATTCATATTATCAATGCTTATGGGAAGAGGTTTAATTTTAAACATGGGATTATTGCTCAGGATCAAGGGGAACCACATTGGTAATTGCTTAATTATAATCCTTCATGGCCAATTGAATTACAATCGTCTATAAATCATCCATTTTCCCATTGCAGCATTCAGATGTTATTAATAATGTGACACACAAAAATTACCAGAAAGTTTGCACGTCTTAACCTTAACATTATAAGTTCATCTTATGATGTTATCAATAATGTGACACACAAAAGTTACCAGAAAGGGTTGTAAGTCTTAACCTTAACATTATAAGTTCATCTTATGAATCGGAAATGATTTGTTAGGTTTTCTCTCTGTTAAGCTTGAGTGGCCCATTTTGAATATAATCTTATAATTTCCCTTATGATCTTGCGTTAGGACTTCATTTGGGGTTATGCCCCTTTCTCTCATGGTGTGGAAGGTTCCATTAAACATACTTGGGTAACAAATAAATCTTATGGTTTAATTTGAGGTTATGATGCTAGTTCTTATTTGGTTTCTTAACACACCTGGGATTAAATACCAACCATTTATGTATGAAATGTCATAGGTATACCCACTTTCTTTTTAAATACCTTTATAAGAGGTGGTGTCAATACATATGCCATCCTTTCGACCATTTGGTTTTTCTTATTGTCACATAAGGTGATACCTATGATAACAAATTGAAATTAATGAAAGGACAATGTACATAATGCATGACATTAATTTGAAAAACAAATAGTCATGAAATATTAGATATGTGTATAGTCTAAATATATCATGATTTCATGTTGAATTCTTTTAAGTAATTGATGTCATTTTCCAAATGCATCATCAATTGTCAATGATATTTCATGATTAAAATAAGACTTATAGCACAAAATTTAAAAATTAACCTTTAAAGTAATCAATTTGGAAACATTAACATGAATAAATATAAGGGTTGCCATGATTGAATGCTTCAAAGATTGAAATGCAATTTAGTTTCAAGGTGTTATTCCAAAGGTTGATGCTTTCAAACCAAAGAATCGCAAGGATGATCACTCTTTTGAAATAGTGTCTACTTGAAAAAAATTGAAAATTAACAAACCTAAGAAAACATTGAAAGGTGCAAAAGTCACATTTCCCCAGTTTAGTGATTGTTTTAAAAAACATGGGTTTGCTTGTCAAGATAATATTAGGGTTGTCAAGAGGGACACCCTTATGCTAGTAGTAGTGATGTTCTTAATGTCTTTCCAAATGTCCCTAGAACTAATAATTTTCTTAAAACAGTTTTATCAAAGATTTTTTAGTTTTTTTTTGTTTAGACTTACTATTTCCTATCATCCATTACTATCTTCCCCACATTGCTTGGTGTCTTTTTGACATTATCTAATGGTTTTTTGATGTTATTTCCTGATGTCGCTCATTGTTTTCTTTGGTGCTGTCTAATATCTTCCCAAAGTTTTTCAGTGTCCTCTAAAGGTTTCCTAATGTTGCTCAACAACCTTAAAGTTTTCCCAACTTTGCTTGTCATCTCCCAAAGGTTTTTCAATGTTGCCCAACATCCTTTGACATTTCTTCATGTGTTATTTGATTTGACTTGAGATCTCCCCATTATCCTTCAACATCCTGCCATTGTCTCAAAAACAAATCTCAACACCCCCTAATGTTTTCTCAACACTAACCAACACCCCTTAGCATCTCCCCTGTTTGGTGTCCTTTGGCATCTCCTTAACATTACCTGATGCCTTCGTCATGCCCCAACATCCACTCATTGCTTGAAATAAAAATTCTAACATCCCCCATTGTCCACCATCCACATCATTATCCATTGTTTTCTCATCACCCCTAAACTTATCCTCATCATCCTCGAGCCCATCATCTCCTGAACTTAAACACGACATTTTGGAACCTAAAAAACCAATGGTAAGCCTGAAAATTATCAAGGACACCCTCTTCAAGACATCCCTCAAGTCACAAGGACATCACAAGAAAAGGGACTTTGGCAACCTGGATAACATGATAAATTAAAATTGATCACAAAAGGTGATGAATTATAATTAAAAAATTCATGATTTTTACAATGACTAGAAAACATTCATAATCAAAAAAATTCATAGTATTATGTAACAATGGGTATAATTATTTTTTATGATTATGCCATTTTTGAAGCATTTCAAATCATTTTTTTAATTGATTAAATAGTGAAACCACACCATTTTCGTGTGATTGCACTTTGAACATCAGAAACTAGATATGAAATAACTCAATTCCTTATGGTTCAAACCTTATGAGAATTCATGTGCAAATGTTATCACCAAAAATGATGTCATCAATGCATTTCATTTCACTTTTATGACTTTCATTTTTTTTTGTGTAAAGTTCAATTTCTTTCAACTTATCCAAAATAAATCATACATATTGGTTGTGTCCTTTGAAATTCCTTGGGAAAATAAAGATGTCATCAAGATAAACCAAAAAATCATCCAAGTTTTCATGAATGACATAAATAATGCATTTAATTAACTTAAAAATTATCTGGTGGGTGGGACCAAATCCATTTGGTGGCCACCAAATTCAAATGAATTCTAATACGTTTGAAACAAAATTGAATTTTTTTCCTTTTAAAAGAAACATTATCAGGTAATTTAGTATTAAGATTGTTTTTAATCACCAAAACTATCATTAATGTACACAATCCCTACACATAAATAACATGAACATTTGTCTACCATGAAATATATATATTGGGTATAAAAATAGAATGAACTTGGAATAACACACTTGATGAGCACCAAAATTTTATGTTTTAAACTTTTATGTATCAAATCATTATAGGAAAACATATTTGTATATATATAATATGAATACAATGGGAGGAGATGACATAGCTCCTAACAACCATTTTCACAATTTTAAAATTTTAATGTATCAAATTATTACCCAAAAAATTATAACTTTAAATTTTTTGGAATAGTTAAGCATAATAGAAACTCATAAAATTTTATCCACTAACGTGATATACTACATTAACATATTGAATCCCAACATTCATATGTAAAAGGTGTATGATATTACAATGTAATGCATGATTATGGATGAAATTGTGTCAATGTGTTTTTTTGTAATTGTGTGGTTGCATTGCTTTGTTTAAGCTTATTTTAACCCCACCCTTATAAAAAAATTGAAGGCTTTATTTACACCTTATAAGGTTCACACAAATATAAAATTTCATATAATGTTATGATTGTCTAATTGTTAAAAGTTGAAAATGCAAACCCATTCAAATGCCCCAATATGTGATGTCAAAGTATGGTTATAGATGCCATTTGATGGTTGCACACACATTTTTGTATTCTACCTTCAATGATATGTGTTGGGAGAGTGACATGCTTCCAAACTTAGTAATTTTGTTTATTGCCACTCAATTCTTTTATAATTTCTTACTTTCCTTAGTAACAAAATTGTTTTTCAATATGTCATTAGTGCCTTAAATTGGATTTTAGGATAAATTTTCATTTTTACATTGTCCCATTTGCCAATTAAGCATTTTTCTATGTTGACTTACTAAACCTAAAATGTTTTGCAAATACTTCTCCATAATCTTTGGTTTCAAAAGAGAGGTCATAATGAAATTTCTTTGAAAGCTTGTCATAAATCACTTGCCATTGCTTGATATGTTGCGTGGTTTAATTCAAGTGCTTAATACATTTGTATCTTTGACACTTTGGTGCCAAATGGTTTTAACCCAATTATCTCACCTTTTTCATTTGTCAAAATATGAATCAAAATGGTGTGACCCATTGTAAGGTTTTCTTTCACCTCTTAATCATATATTGTCATGCTTTTTTGGTTCACTTTCATCTTATGTGTGTTATGTGCTTTCTTTGTAATTAATATGTTTGTTTTTTAAGATGTGAATTCCTTAATGTCAATGAAAACATTGACATTTTTAAAAATATAATTACCAAGGAAAAAATAAAATAGACATTCCACTTTAAGAAGAAAAAATTTAGGACAAAAAATCATTACTAACAATTTGTAATTCAAACTTTTTAAAAGATGTGAAAACATGTCAAACTTAAACATAACTTATGAATTGCATCATGATAAAATCTTACAATCTAAAATGCTTGAGAGATCAAACAAAACATTTCAAAATATAGATAATGCATATCAATAATAAATAATATATTAATACATGGTGTATGTTCATATATAATTTTTATTAATAAATATTTCATTATCTATCAACAAATTAGTTAATAATTCATTTAAACATTCTACACATTGTTGAATTATGCACTTTACACCCCCTTATCACAAGTGCCAACTCTAGTCACAAGTAATCAAAAACATAATACAACTAATTAAACTTATGTGCACTTTGCTCCAAGAAAGTCCTTTTACAAATATTCACATAACATATTACTGTCCTACATATAATTTTTTCCTCCAAAATCATATCCTATTCTTGCTTAGGAATTTTAAACTATATTGTTTCACACCAATTACATGTGGTTAAATGTTCAAGATGACATGTAACAAGATAGTTAAATCTAATAGGCAAAAAAATTAAAAATAATACAATTTTAATTTATTTCATCCTAGGACCTACACAAAGAGTTGCCAAAGACCTCAAAATTGGGACTAGGTTTACCATGTTTTTGTAAAGTCATCTAACGGTGCAAAAAAAACAACAAATGTTGAAATTTTTTGCTTTCTAACCATTTTGAATTAGTGTTACCTCTTGAGTTGGGGTTTTTTTCACACGCAAATTTGTACTTTGGATGCAAGTTTCAAATCCTAATAACCACAAGGTTGGCCTCATTTAATTTTGCAATATATATTTAAACCATCAAGGCTACAACTTGCCAAAATAGTTATATACCCTTGTGTACTTTTGGGATAATTGTGATTGACACCAATGCATGAACAATTATACACACATTTACAAGATGACACAAACATGTTTGAACATTAAAGTTAAAAAATACATATTGAGCAAAATGTGATTACCGATGTTAGTGATTTTGTTGTTCATGTGGTAAGGTGTGTGATTAAGTTATGGGTGGAAAACATGATTTTATTGAAACTGTCATTTTGAAAATAACTTTGCAATGTGAAATGTCATTTTGTTATAACTTCCAAACATTTGACTATAAGCAAGATAAAGTGAACAACTTGATTACCTTGTCAAAATTGGAACAAGTAGATTTAAAATAGTAACAAAACCCATTATAGAATTGTGAAATATTGAATGTTTTCATTTAATGACTAAATATGATATATGTTTATCCTATTGTGCATTGATTTTCATATTTCAAAGTGTAAAAGTAGGTTTTTCAAAATACAAATAGCTTTTGATGTTTATTTTTTCACTGTGGGCTTTTGGTTTCAAATAGGTGTCAAGTGGGTTTTTATGTAAAAGAAATAGATTTTTTTTTAATGACTTGTTAAAACATATGTTAATCTTCATTTCCTAATTTATTACCTATCAATTTCATTAAATTTTCTAACCAAAAAGTAGGTCTGAACACATATTTTTCAGTTGATTTCAAATGTATTTTTTATCTTTTTTTAATTAAAATTTTTTAAATTAAATTTTTATAAACTTAATAAAGCCATCTAATGCTACTTGACACATACTTTCACCTAATTTGATGTAATTTTACGGTAATTATATGAAAGGTGCAGGGTTAAAGTGGAGACGTCTACTTTTTGGGTATACTTTATTTTGCTTTGACCCATTTGTGATAGACAAAATCTACAAACTCAATCATGACATTTAAAGAATATTGTAACATCTACATTTTTTTGAAATGTAAGAGTTTATACCTTTTGAACAAATCTTTGAACTTGCTTAAGGATGTTTAATTTATTAGTGTTATGTTTCATCAACTTCCCAAACTTTGTTAGCATGTGAAAGTTAATTTTAAAAAAAAAATTATTCCCCTCATTATTTCAACATTGTGCATATGGTTGTCATTGTTGCACATGGCCTTTGAATAACATTCATGTCAAATTCAATTTTTTCAAATTGCCCATTCAATTGGTTCTATGTGCACATGATGTTTTACAAAATATCCTTGTAGTCTTTTAGCTTTAAAAATTATGATTGATTATTAATATATAAAATAATATTTTTTATTTCTAACTAATTTATGATTGTTAAAACTTTGTAATTGATTGGGTAGCATTAATAACCACTTAGTTTACAATCCATTCATACTTCTTTTCTTCCATAACCACATATTTTACTTTTGAATCTTGTAAAAGTTTATTCAAATTACTTCACACATATCCTTAAATTTAGCTTAAAACTATGCACATCAATTAATCGGTGTAAATATAATAAAATGATGCACAAGTAATTATTTTGTCATATGCTTACTTTAGAATATTTTTGAAATTTTAATCTTTTTAATATTTTCATCTTAAGGTTGATATATTTTTTAAATCAAATATATGTTATTATCAAATATTTTCAACTATTTAAAAAAAATTAATATTTAAAAACATTGTGCTTTTGGCTACTTTATATTCATTAGATTCATTTCAAAAATTTTCACACATTCCCATAATATATCAAAAACATTGTTGTATAAATACACTAAACATTATTTTCTTACCACTTAAAAACATGTAAAATTAATCATTTGTTACTCATGGAATGAGTTTTTTTACTATATTTGCACACTTAACATTTTATGCTTAAATTTTTATACTATGATGTCATTTAGTTGGGTACTAAAAAACATAGAAGAAAAAGGAGAAAAGATAAGGATTAAAAATAAGTGAAATTAAATTTTAAGATGAACCTTTGAAGTGCATATTAAAATAATGGATGTATGTTGAACAAAATAAATCCTTTGAAATCCAATAATTAAGTTACAATAATTGGTGAATACTTATCAACTTATTATTGTTAAATTTAATAATGTAACATTTGATAAATTATATACTTTAATAATATATTACAAAGCTACATATGGTAAGAAATTTCCCATTAAAAATTTATAATATGTATTTTAATGTAGTCAACAATAACAATGTCCTAACTTTTATTTTAAAATTGTAATAATTTTTTTTAAAAATGTGTAACTAGGTTTAAATGAAATAAATGTTTGATTTCAAATGCATGGTATTTCAACAAAATTCCATAATTTTAATGAATATATCAACCTTTGTTTTAAATTGGGAAACATTATGACCCTAACATGGGCATGTGACGCGCCCCCAAGCTCCTTAATAGACTCAAATGTGAGTCTAAAGTGAAAACAACGGAAGAGCAAGGAGTTGGGGCACGTTGTTTGGCTTGTAGCACTTTGGGGGTAGAAGGGCGTGCTAGAGCTCCAGGATGGGACTAGGAAGAATGATAAGCAATTAATCACTCACACGGACCTGCACAAAACCAAATAACAAGTTGGTTAGTGCATAGTTGGAGCACTTTTGGTGCCAAGACGAACCACGAGCAAACTCAGACTCACAAGATTCACCACGGCCCGGACTTGGGGGAAGTCACCACCTTCGCCTTTATACTATACTTTGTGCTTCTCCACGAAGCCCACATCCAAATGGCAATTTGTCCCAGGACTCCCAACTAGGAGTCTTGAAATTCCCAAAGTTGAGCATCATAACTTTGTGTGTAGACCTTTGATCAAGATGAAATTTAAAGCAAAGTTGTAGCCCTTGTCAAGAGCTTTCCAACGGTATGTTGTACACCACCTACATGTAAGGAAATAGGGTCAATTCGTGACTTTTAGTGCTTGGGAGTCAAATTGTCAATTTGACTCCCGGCCTTTCTTTTGGTTATAACTTGTGTTTTAGATGTCCAAATGGGTCATGCGAGCTCATTTTAGACATCTAAGTTTCAATAGCTTTCCAACGATATAAAAAACTCTTCAATCCAATGGGTTTTGACCCCTGCATTCATCTTCTGAAAATTCGGGAGTCCATTGAAATTCCAACTCCCAAAATGGAACTTCACTTGGGAGTGTGAGGGTTTATTCTTTCATACTCTTTTGCACTCCTGAGAGCATGAAATGTGACCCTCGGGCTTCCCTCTTGGCCCTCAACCTTGCAAGCATTTGCTTTGGTCGCGAGCCCAAGGCTAGGGTTGCGACAACATGGGATCCATTTCAAGATCGACAATAAAATGTATTTTTTAAAATGAAAGAAAGTTGAAGATTATCGAGTTTGATTCAAGTTAAATAATATGTTAAGGTCAAAGCATGGTAAATTAGACCAAAAAATATGTCCGCCTAAAATCCCTTTTAAAAATATGACAATTTTCTACAAAAACATAAGAAAGTATATTGGAAAGTTTTTTATCTTTCATTTTGAAAACATCTATGTCTCCATTGGGTTTATGGTAAGTTGAATATAAAATTTAAAGAACCTTAATATTATAAAAATAGGTAACAAGTAGGTTTGAAATTAAATAATAAATATTTTTTTCAAACCTACTTTTATCCTACAAGTTAGATATATTTTCATTAAAATGTGAAAAAAAATGAAAAACCACAAGTACATTTTAAGGCCCCATTAATTCAAAAAAAATCTAATGTAATATTTCATCTACTTACAACCTACTTAAAGACTATAAAGTAAACTATGGGCTTTGTTTGAATTCCCATGAATATACTTAAACCTATTTTAAACATGTAGTTTTTAGTTAAAGTTTTAACAAAGTTGAAGAAAAAATGTCATATTAATCCTTAAACTAAATAATATTTTTAAGTTCAATATATCAAAACATACTTGATGGCTACTTTTCATTTATGCTACAAAGTACATTTGCAGTTTAATTTACCATGCTTGGACATGTTAATATATGTGTAATGAATACAAATGAATGTAAATAAACTCTCACATGACATGTGTTGGAAGCTATCAAAACTTCAAAATCCAATTTTTGCTTTGAAAATTATAACTTTCAAAATGTCTAAGACCTTTGAACAATGTTTTGAATGAATGATTTTTTCAAGTTAGGTTATTTGTAAATCATCGAGAAAGCTTTGAAACTTAAATATGGTTTTTTCAAATTAGGTTATTTGTCAATCATTGAGAAAATTTTGAAACTTAAATAATTAAAGTGAATTGTATTTTCATATTGATGATTTGAAACAAAAGTTATTGCCTATTCAATGTTTGAAAATTAAATTATCAAAATGATTTTTAGTCATTAAATTATATTTTAAAAACTTAAATCACTTTGAACTGAGATTTGATATGTCATTAAGGTGAATCCATGTTAAAATGAATTATGAAATGTATAAAAATTATTGAATTTTACATAAATTTTAAATGGCATGTCAAATTACATTTTAATGTTGATTTTTTTCAACACGCACTTATATAATTATGCGTTATATAAAATGAAAATTTTGATTTTAATTTAATTTAATGAATACATTAAAAATTTAAAAATACATATATAACCAATTTTTTTAATTTAAAGGACTTTTGAAAAGATTTAAGATGATTTGAAAATGAAATATTTTATAAGATTTTTTAATGTGTATTTATATAATAAAACAATGTAACATTTTTTTAAGTCATAAGTGTTTTACATCAATTCAAAAGTCATCATTTAAAATCACTCATTCTTTGATTCTTTTGAAATTGAAGTGTTTGATGATGGTGGAATCCTTAAAAAAAAAATTTGGCTAGTCCTGTGAAGAAAAACGAGAGGCAAGAGAGAAATTTTGATGCACACGAGAAAGGTTTCATTACCCAACCTTCCCTACAATGGAAAAATATTGACAAAGGAAAGATGTCTTTGGGCTAGTAATTTAGGCAAAGATAATTTGCTTTACTTAGAACCGAAGGACTTTCAAATTGAATGGAAATGGAACATAAAGGAGAAGAAGGGGGATATAAACTCCACATTATTGGTGCATATAGAAGCAAAGAAGGATCAGATTGTGTTCAATAAAAAATGGTTGGACTTGTTGGACATAATGAATATGTAAAACAATATTCCATATGCACCCCTAGCACATAAATTTGTCTTGAATAAAAATATAGGAGTAAAAGGGATAACCTATTTCGAAGGTATTCTTGCCCATTTCTTCTCGTCCACAAACACTACTAAAAAAAAAACTCAACCACTCAGACCGGGATGGAACATGCACCAAAAGGTTCAATCTTCTTTTCAATTAAAATTCCAACAAAAGATCAAGGAAAGTTATCATGAAGGAGAAACTAAAAAGGTTGGACGGTGAAGGAATTAAATAAAAACAAACTTAAATAAGATCGCTCAACTTGAAAAGCTGCTTGAAAAAACATTAGAATGATGATTAATACATCCACTCTCAACATTGTTTCATTTAATGTGAAAGGCTTCAAGGACAAAAATGCAACCAAACAAAAAAGGATCAAAAAATGGATGGCATCCCTTGCACCCACCCCCCCCCCCCCCCCCCACCCCCCCCCTTTTAGGCCCGGTTTTTGCTGTTCTATAACATCCGTTTCCCAATTATGGATTTTAAGGGCGGTAGATTCATTTCCTTTTCTCCTCCCC
>Ga0116227_10003032_pt1 | contig 37686 bp, 25 predicted proteins | sample S1TSphgellanicum_FD_89693 | JGI IMG/M metagenome (GOLD analysis project Ga0116227, IMG submission 89693) | Host-associated microbial communities from peat moss isolated from Minnesota, USA - S1T2_Fb - Sphagnum magellanicum MG | ecosystem: Host-associated > Plants > Peat moss > Unclassified...
TATTTTTTATTTTTATTTTTATTTTTTTTTTTTTTTTTTTTTTTTTTTTTTTTTTGTGGGTTGTGTGATGATTTTCTTTAATTGAATATGATTTTTATTTTCTTGTTTCTTGGTTGTATAGAGTGAAATTTTGAAACATTTCTTTTGTCCTTGTGTGTGTGTACGTGAGTGTTTTTTTTAATCTCTAAAATATGAATAAGAGAACACTAGCAACAAACTAAACAAGAATAACGAAACTAAATACGACATGATTTGCAACCCGTCCTGTTGGTACGAACCTTTTTGTTTTGCAGTGGTCATTTTAACCCCTTTAAAAGCGTTTATTCTCTACTATGGATTTGGACACTGACTATTACTCTTCGTCCAGATGGAAAGACATAAATGGTCTTTGAGTATTTTAAAGGGGGGCTTTTATGACGTCTGTGGGTGGGGGACAGGTGATCATTAAAGGGTATATCTACTTATATAAAATAATTGGTGTCCGTACATGCTTGATTCGGTAATTCGTGATTGGCTGGAGCCCTCCCCCATCCGTGAGTTGTTTTGCCAGTGTTGCCACATTTTGTCTGTGTCATGTTAAGACATGTCCCCTATATATGTGTACATTCCCATAAGAGCCTCCCTTTCTTTGCATGTCTCTCACCTGACTTGCACCCCCCAAACCAAAGGATACTTAGTATGGACTTTACAGCCATTTGGTTTTGTCGAGGTTGCGACTTGAGGAAGGTACAGGATGAAAAGCATCTACTCCTTGTCTGTCCAAATACACAGAAAGTTAAGGAACATTTTTGTTCGGCCTTGCCCCTCACTCACATGAGCACTCTTGCTGAGCTCATGCACATTACGAACACAGTCGCCTTGGCCAAGTTTGTGGCATGTTGCTAATATTAGAGGACAATTTGTTCTCCATGATCTGTCTTTTGTCTAATGGACTCTCTGGTCCTAAACGGATGTAAAATTGTAAACAATAAACAGGTTTTAGCATGTTGAGATAAATAATTATTTTTATTTTTATTTTTTTGAGTTCAGGAAAATATATTTGCTTCATTTCCGTCTTCCCTTCTTAGTCTTCGGCATGGCGCCATGCATCTTTCTTCTTTCATGTGTTCAACACAAAAGTTGTATACAATTGTTAGAAAAAGTGAAAATTTGTAAAAGAGGGCTACTACACTCTACTAGGGTAGTACGAAGGAAGTGAATGTTGGAAGTCTAAATGAAGAAAAACCCTTTCAAATGAAAATCAAGGATGGGAACCCACCCATCCATCAAAAAATAGAAGACAAATGAGAACACAAGTAAACACAACCCAAAGAAAAAAACACAAAAAGCAAACAATCAATCAATAAAAAATCAGGTAAAAACAAAACCCTATCTATGCAAAGAGGACTCGTGGCTACAAAAATGACAATCAACAATAACAACAAGGCATCACAAACACGTTGGCTAGCCTTGCCAATAGATAAGATATTGTACATCTACCGACTGTGTCCACACTCTCAACACCAAAACAATCCGTTCCAATATAACCAATCTAAACACTTTCATCAAAGAAACTAACAACCCACACAAACTACCCACATGCATTTATCTACCAAGCAATGTTTTTTTTTCCTTGGTGAGATTTCACTATTTTTTGACAAAAAAATTGGAATTTTTTTGGAATTTTTTTTCCTAGTGCAAATTTGATTAATTTTTCTAATTTTTTTGTTAAATTTTTCCAATTTTTCAATATGAAATTAATAAATAAATAAATAATAAGAACTTTTAAATTTTTCATCTTTGTACATGAACACACCTCCCTCCCCTTGGAGCATTTTTAAATTTGAGGGATCTTTCAAGGTTGGAAAAACATTTAAAATTTTGTCTAGTGTATTTGGAGGTATGCTTACAAAGCGTAATATGGGAAATTTTTATATTTTGAAATGCTCATGTCATTTTTTCCCATTTTTTCATGGGAAATGTTCTTTCATTAAAATAAAATAAAACCCTCAATTTTAACACTCAATAACACTTTGGGAACAAAGGGGAGAGTTCCTAAGGTAAGCATATTTTGGCTTCATCCATGAAGAACTCAAAGGGATTCCATACCCTATGCTTACATAGGTAGTTAGAAGTTACCTAGGTAGTAAGTAGTATGATAGGTTACCAAGGTGGAAACTCTGATAAATTAGTTATAGGGTTTAAGAAATCACTTGTATTAAATCATTAAAAATTGATTTCAGATCACACAAACTAAGATTATTATTCCATTCATGAAATATCTTGAATTTCTTTCATTCGCACTTGAATCAATTTGAAATTAAAAACCTAAAATAATTAAACTAACCATATATTTATCCCTAACTAATTGAAACCTAGCCAAATAACTAAACTAACACACCTAACAAAAATACTAATATTTGTGTCATAAATCTTTAGATTTAGTTCCAAAATGAAACTATAATTTATTTATTTATTTAAGTTCCAACAACGTCAATAGGTAACCACTAATAGTGCATGACTCCTCAAGAGGGGGTACCCTATTGAACTTGGGGTACTTATTCATTCATGCTTCTATTAATTAATTAATGGGTCCATAGTTTTTTTTTTCAGTTTTAGAAGCAGCCATTTGATTGGCCCATCACCAATATTTTTGGAACATGGGGGCATTCCCCCAACATAAAGGCCTGCATAGCCTTCCCTCCCCCAAAATAGAAGCTAGCTTTGTTAGCCTACCTCTCTCCCACCAACCCCACCACCCCTTCCATTACAACTTACATCCCTAGAAGTTGAACCGTGTCCATACAATATGGATTAAAAAATGAGGTGCTATTGGGAACATCTTATTACTAGGGAGCAAAAATGGGAACTTGGGGAACACTTTTGGAACCTAATGGGAACATCTTGGGAACTTGATGGGAACACTTTAGATGGATCTAAACCCTAAACCATATATGATTTGAAAACACTACTACATGTTCATTTTTATGTAGAATTATAATGTCTTCAACATTTTCAACCATGGTTAGGTAATTTTATTTATTTATTTAATTATTTATATAAGTGTTGTGCAATAATTTGGATAAGAATTGTGCTTTATTTTCCAATTTTTGGGTAACCAATCGGACCAGTTGGGTCATTGAAATTCTTTTTTAAAAAATAATAATAATCCCAATTTTATGCAATTAAAAAATGGAACATATAGTTTTGTCCAAACTTTCATGTCCTACGTGGCTTTGAAAACCCAAAACAATGTATAGATACCCAATGTATTTAGGTTATTGCCACATTTATAATCATAGGTTTCGGATTTGGATATTTTGATTTTGGGTATGTACCAATTTCATTGTTTGAGATTATGCTCTCCGATAATTAAGATTGATCAACCCATTCATTTCTTTCATTTTCTATAGTGACAATTTTGAATGGCCTTTTAAATCTTTGGTTTTCAAGTCCTTGCATTGGTTCATTAAAAATTTTGAAACCATTGGACTCTAGTAGCACATGTAGTTCTCCTAAGCTCCTTGCATTTGTTATGGATGACATTAGAATGGTGGTGGCTAGTTGGCAAAAGAATGTATTTTTATTTACAAGATTTGATATGCAATTTGTATGCAAATACCTTAACTACGGGCCTAAAATCTAGATCCACTTAGAACTTGGCTCTAGAATTGTCACAAATAAGGATCTAAAATTGGCTTTACCTTAAAAATGGACATGACATGCCGCATAAAACCTATAATCATCCACTTAGAGAATTAGCAATCTAAAAATTTGGACTTGGACCCAAAACTAACAAGTTTTTTTCTCTTTAAAAATATTCCCAAAACTAGCGGGTTGTCCATTGGTAGGGATCCAAGCATGAGTTTTTTTTTCAATTTTGGGACATAAAACATTTGGCAAGATTTCTAATAAATATGGCAAAACTAGTCAAATTTGCACTTCAAGAAAACATATTCCCAGAGTTTTCCCAATTTTTTGGGTCAAAAAATAAAATAAATTGTCCAATAAAAAAAAACACTAAACCCAACTTCGACTTTTATATTCAAGTTCAAGTTGTTTCTACTTGCATTGGGTTCTTGTCAAACTAGGTTAAATCAACAACAAATAGGTAATATTAGGTTTTTTCCTTGGCTATTGCAAAACCCAAAAATAAATCAAAATAAACACACCCAAAATCATTTTTTTAATCCATCCTCATCATAGGTTGGAAAAAAGAAATTTAATGAAACATGTATTGTACACATTATTTTTTCATTATTTGTTTTTGGAGATGGATTAATTAAATATTCCATTTGGAACAACATTAATTATATGTGCAAAAATGACCAACATTTTACTCATTACAAATGTCATTGCTTGATGATAAATCCTAAAAAATCTTACAATCTAAAAATTATTAATTTTCTATTATATGAATATAAAATATCCTTGTAATTTATGGAAACCCTTAAAACCATTATTGACATTATGGAATAGGATAGAAGATGAAATTATTGTCATAGAACATGCACAAGTGGATGAGATTAAATGGTTTGTATTTCTTTTTAAGCTCATTTGGTGATCCTTAAATTCCCTTATACAAATATGACCTACAAGGAAAAAACAATCTATCTTATTTATTACATAATTTATTGTACATGGATGTCATTTGTGTATTTTATTTTATTTTTAATTCTTATTATACATGGGCATTTTTGACATTAATTATACCTTATTATTAAAATTTATGATTTTCAAAAGCAATTTAGGCTATTTTTTGCTTTTCATTTAGGCAAATTGCTTTAATAGTTGATAATCGATCTTAGGCTTCCATTGACAATTAAAATTAACATGAATCATACTTGGAAAAAACATCAACTTTCAAAAAATATTGACCCAACCCACTTTGCTTGTCTTGGGTAATAAAAATTGGAACGTGCATTTTTAACTCATTTTCTCCTTTGAGGTATGTGGGCTTTATGTTGTTTAACAAATCACATGACACGCCCCCAAGTTCCTTGTTAAACCCAAAACAAGTCCAACTATGTCAAAGAGCGGAAGTAGTTGGAATTTGGTGCCGCTCCCAACTTCCAGCACTAAAGGGGGTAAGAAGGGTGTGCTGAAAGCTCCGAAGGACAAGCTTATTTAGTTACTCGGTCCTGCATTCAAAAACCAATCAACAAGTTGGTTAGTTCACATTCGGAACACTCTTGGTGTTGAAACAAGCCACGGCAACCCTCGATTCACTTGACTCACCACGTCCCGGACTCGAGGAAGCCACCACTTTCCCCCATATAGTATTCTATGTGTCTCTCCACTGCACTTGCATCCGAATGGCACTTTTTCCTAGGACTCCAAAAGTGGAGTCCCGAAACTGTCCCGGTTTGGACTCCCGAGACTTTGGGCATTCATAACTTCTCGCCCCAACCTCTGATTGGGACAGGGTTTGAAGAAAACTTGTAGTTTTCCTTGAGAGCTTTCCAATGATGTGTCACACTCCACCTACACACACTGTGATCAGGTCGATTCCCTACTTTTAGTGGTTAAAAGTCAAATTGCCAATTTGACTCCCGGCCCTTCTTTGAACCATAACTTGAGCTGCAGTGTCCAAATGGCTCATGCGAAACCATTTCGAACATCTACAATTCAAGACTTTTCCTACGATATAAAAAACACCTCAATGCAAGGTGTTTTGACCCCTACAATTGCATTTTGAATTTTTGGGAGTTTCGGAGGACTCCCAAGTCCCATTTTCGGGAATGTGAGTGACGACCTCACACTTCCCTCAAAGTGGGGTTACGACAATCATGGCCATATACCTTGGGAGAAAGATGAAACATTTATATTAAGAAACATTATGAATATATGACATTTAGATTATCATATTGCATTTGCAATTGGTGTTGAATGTCATTGTGTAGCTTTTAAGTTGCAATCAGACCTTATTATTATATACTCATTTTCATAATCATTTTTTTCTATATTTTTTCATTGGAGGTTAGGTGGAACATGTGTGAATGACAATATTTGATTACTTAAACAAGTCAAGTAAAGTAAAATGAAGATTTTACAACAATATCATTTCATGTCGCAAGAATATAATTTTAGAACAAGGATGCATGGTACACAAATGTGATTACTAAGGTTTGATCCCTAGATTTGTTTGAAATTTTTCTTTTAAATCATTTGGAAGAACATACATGTTTGGTTTAACATTATACTCTTAAAATGTACCATGATGATTATCATAGTTGTGTTTTTCCAAAATATTTCTCTAAGAAATTTTTCAAGAAACTAATGTGTCAAAAAAACAAGGATGGTGCTAGTGCCCTATGTGATTATGAACTTTGTGAAAGGAAGTACTTCAAAGTAGGGTCATATCACAATGATGCACATTCCTAATTTTGCACTAACTTGCTTGTTATTCTTATATATCATCCAATCTTTCAATATGGGCATGAATTCATGGTTGTGGATTCAAGGTTCTAAAATTGTTTCAACCATGTTTCCATTATTGATATAATGATGTGCATTGGATGTGTGTTGATTATTGGTGTGATGAATTCACCTAGATGGGGACATATTGTGCACAACAAAATGTGATTGATATTTTTGGTGGGTGAGATGATTTTTTTCTTATTAGGTCACAAATGATAAGAACCCCATATCATCTTCAATAATCTTCAACAAAATGGAATGGGACCATTGAAATGAAATGTAATAATGAATGTGAACTTCAGGTTAAAAGGATAGTAGAAATGAAATTAGACAATTTTGATTTTGTGGGGGCCAAGAAGTATGTGTTAACTACACAAAGTTTATTTTAGAAATTGGAAAACATTAATCAAATGCTAACAATTATTAATGTTCATATTATGGTTATGGTGCAAGTTGGAAGTAATGAAATGGGTTGGTATGGGATCTTCTAATTGAATATTTTCTTCATTTTTTGTTTTGATTTGATCATTGACTACACCAACATTGTTAATTTTAACACCATTTATTTTGTTAACAATAAATGAATCACATGGTTGATGAAAGTTTGATAAAAACAACAATATGGTCAACTTGTTTTACTTTTGCATTGTAATAATAATGAATTTGCAAGGTTTAAAGCAACATTCAAAGTGATTGGGGATATAGTTAATATTTTATTTAATATGCAAAAGAAATTAATCGATGATGACACACCCCCAAGCTCCTTAATGGAATCAAATGTGAATCCAAACTAAAAATAACGAAAAAACGAGGAGTCAGCGCACGTTCCCTGGCTCGTAGCACTTTGAGGGGGTAGAGGAGTGTGCTGGAGCTCCGGGATGGGACTAGGAATAATGACAAGCATCAATTACTCACATAAACCTGCACAAAACCAACACAAGGTGGTTAGTGCATAGTTGGAGCACTTCTGGTGTTAGGACGAGCCACGAGCAACTCAGATTCACAAGACTCACCACGGCCTGGGCTTGGGGGAAGCCACCACCTTCCCCTTTATAATATACTTTGTGCCTCTCCACGAGACCCACATCCAAATGGCTTTTTGTCCCGAGACTCCCAATTGGGAATCCCAAAATTGCCAAAGTTGAAATTCCCGTGACTTTGGGGGGCCCATAATTTTGTGTGCAAACCTCCGATTAAAACAAGGTCTAAAACAAAGTTGTAGCCCTCATCGAGAGCTTTTCAATGGTATGTCGCACGCCACATGAATGCAAGGAAATCGGGTCAATTCTTGACTTTTAGTGGTCAAGAATGAAATTATCAATTTGATTCCGGCCCTTCTTTTGGCCATAACATGTGTTTCAAATGTCCAAATGGGTTATCCAAGCTCATTTTAGACATCTGCGTTTCAATAGCTTTCCAATGGTATAAATAACTCTTCAATCCATTGGGTTTTGACCCTTGCAATTGCTCTCTGAACATTTGGGACTCAACCAAGACTCCACCTCCCAAAATGGAAACTCCTTTGGGAGTGTGAGGGTTCATTCCCTCACACTTTTCTTCACTCTTGGGCTTCCCTCTTGGCCTGCAACCTTGCAAGCCCTTGCCTTGGTTGCGAGCCCAAGACTAGGGTTGCAACACATGAGATGATGCTATAAATTGGATGTGTTTGGGAGAGTGGTTCTTGATTTGTTTTTTATTCGAATAATGTGGAATTTTTAAATATTGTAGTTTTTCACCTTTTTTTTTGTTGAATTTATTTGTTTTTTTACCTTTTATTACTTATGCATTCTCTATTATTGTTGTTATTATTGATGTAAATAGTCATAATGCAATTTGATGTAATTTTTTAGTTCTTCCTTTCTCTTGTGGTGGTGCAGTTTTAACTTTGTTTTTTATTTTTCTTCATATCATAATATGTTTGAATAATCAATTTCCCGAATTTGATTGGATACACTTTTAATACATATTAGGATTATTAAAAAATGATGTGATGTGCCCATTTTGTGTCAATTTCTTCCATTAGGTTTAAACCACCTTCAAAAGATTTGGTAAAATCATCCACATTTCACATCAATTGGCATAGGATATAGGGCTTCAGATCCCTTTTGCATTTGGGATTTTCCCAATTGCCATTTGTTAATACCAAATGCAATAAATGACATGCTCACTTGCCAAATCCATCACATGTTTACACCCCATGCTTGAGGTTGATTAAGTGTGTTATATTGATTATATTCCTTATGTTCCAACATGACAACTTGAAAGGTAAACTATGCATATAGATGACGATGGAATCGGGCCTTATATTATGGACATCTTATCCTTGCCACCATTTGTCATTATTAAGCATTGTGAATGGTACATCTATTAACACATGCCCAACTACCATGCTACTTTTGGTCCATACAAGTTGTACCAAATAACACATGGGTCACATTTTTAATTAAAAGGTTGAAGTGAAAGAAAAAAAATTCCCTTGTTTTTTTGGAGGCCATAATGAAATATTCTTAGTTTAATCTAAATTGTGTCAAACAATGTATGTTTTTGATATTTCGCATCTTCCACTAGGAGAAAAAGGGGTGTTTTACAACTGGGTTTACAACTCAACTTTGAGTTGTAATGAACATCTGCATTTCACTATAATTCTACACCCATGAGTGATATTAGACAAGCTGCATAAGTTGCAAAACATCCAACTCACCATATATACAATCAATTGCAACTTTATTACAATAACCCCTTTTCAACTACTATGCAACTCCTTTATGACTATAACTATAATGTCATGTTGATGTCACTTTTCATCCATTCATCAAAATCTAACATGTGGTGCTATGAAATTTTTTGGGTGATTTTTTAAAAAAATATTGATATCCACCACCCATTATGATTGTTCATTGAAAATGGTCTTAGATTATAGCAAGTAACACAATCAAAAGTTGCCACACGGCATAATAATTGATTTATGGATATGTATATAAATATTTAGGTAGATAAATTGGAAGGTCCTACTTACCAACCAACCTACTTACCTAGTTACTTACTAAGGTAGGCAAATAGGTAGGAAGGTAGAGGGATAAGTGAATCAAAGAGTAACCACATAAATATTTTTGTTTTGTTTTGTGTTTTGCCTTTAGGGTTAAGCTATATGAGTTCATCTCAAAATGGCATATGTATTTTAATGTGAAAATATAAGAGAAGACACTTAGTCCTTTATAATAATTTGTGAAAGGAGATCTTGAAGACAAAGGATATGGGTTAAATGTTTTAATTACACATTAGTTGCAAATTGAGTTGTAAATACAAAAAAATATTTTCACACATGCTTTGTGTTTGATTTTGAATTTGTAAATTATACAACTAAAAAAATAATATTTGATGATTATATATGTGAATTAATTATCAATTAATTAATTTAATTTAATAATTATTTTAATTATTTTAAAAATAAATTAACATAACTCATTATTGGAATAATTAAATTAAATTTTATAATTAATCATCTAGCATAATTATGTCAAAAAAAAACTGAATGAAATTTGATAATTAATTATCAAAATTAATATTAGATAATTAATTATTGAATTTTAATATTTATTTATTTATTATTTTAATTAACTAAAATATAAATATTTAAATTTGATTAATGAAATCATATGAATAGTTTATTATTCAGTTTAATTAATTAATTCATAGTAATTAAATATGTTACATATTAATATTTTATTAATAGATTATTAACAAATAATTCATTATGAAATATTAAATAATAAACATGAATTTGAGGAAAAGACATTGATGTATATAAAGACATATCCATATGTATGCTTTTATTTAATGTTTGATGGAATATATACATTGCTTTTAATTTCAATTCAAAAATAAACTTTCACCTTCCATGGAATTCTATGGTTTGATATGTATGTATGCCAATATGATATTGTGAACTACAATGTAGTGGAATATCATTAATACAACGATTGAACACCAATCACAAAAAATAATACTATACATAATGGCAACCTAATGGCACAACTAGTTGCAAGTAAGTTGAAAGTTTCATATCTAATGGGTGGTGGAAATGCACACACATAGCATGATCATATGTGTCAAAGTCATACACTAGTTGCAACACTAGTTGTGAAGAAGTTGTTGATTTGGAGTTACATTTACATTAGTTGTAATGTAGTTGTCACATGCAACTAAAGTGCAACTTGCCAAAAAGTCAAACATGGTTGAGTACAACCATATATATAGCATGCATTCCACTGTATAGGTGTTTCTCTTATAACTAACTTGTAACTACAATACAATTCCTTGATTTTCTAACATGACATTTAATTTAATTTAATTTTTTTTATTTCCATGGGATAGTTGTAGTGTAGTTGTATATTAGTTGTTTTGGAGCTTTAATTGTAAGGTAGTGTGGTTAAGGTGGACATAATTTCTCGTAGTGTTTCACAAGCTTTCTGACGACATATTGGATATTTTCTACCATGATGTTAAATTGTGTGATTGAAATTTTTAGTCATCATGGTATTATGCATATATTTGCACTAATTCCACCTCCATTTGCCCAATATGCACCCAAAATGTTGTTGCATGTTGTTTGAAATAAGGTTATCAAATGACATGACACACTCAATTTGCATCCATTGTCATGTTGACATCCATTTAAATATGTCAATTTTATTTGTCAAGTTGAATGTTAAGCATTGTTTTGAACAACCAAAAATTTTCGATCAGATTGGTTTTGATGACCAAAAATTTTCAATCACCCAATTTTTTAGTCACTTAAATTAGCAATTGAAAAAATAATTGGTCACCTCCCCAAAAAAAATCAATTTCTTCCCAAAATAGTTTGGTTGTTGCCTCGCAAATTTCAATAATCTCATTGATGATGGTTTAATATCCACCATTGAACTAATGACTTAAATTTTTTGATTACTATCCAAAAACATTTCGATCATTCCTTGGAAATTCTATCATTGCCCCAAAAAATTCAGCAATCGATTTTTGGTTGCTAATCAAGCAATTAAAATTTTTTTGGTCACCACTCAAAAAAATTTGGTCATTGCTAAAAAAAATTAAATCATCTAATCAACAATGGTTCAATTTCCACCATCAATCCAATGACCAAAAATTTCCGATCACTGCCCAAAAAATTTCAATCATTGCCCATAATGTTTTGGTCATGGCTTTAAATTATTTTTTATTGTTGCAAGCTATGACAACTAAATGTTGTTTTGATCACCATAAGGTTTGAAGTTACCAAATTATTTGATTTTTGATCACCCTTAATTTTCCACCAAGTAACCCAACTTAGCTTTGACTTTGGTTGACCTAAAGTGACCCTATTATGAAATGACATTGGCCAATATGCATGCATTGAATGGATGCATTGAAATGGATGTGTCGCGTCCTAATTGATGTTTAGATATTATGACAACCATAGTTTGTAGTTAGTTAGGCTGCATTGACAAATGTTTCCACATCTACTCAATATTGCTCCTTCGTGTCAATCAAAATATGATGGTAGCATTTGACATCCTCCATGGAATTTAAATGTTTTTTTTTCTCTTCACTTGCCTTTGTATCTACTTGCATTAATGTTTTTTGTTTTTTGACAACTTTGCATTCTAGAATCTCAATTCTTTTTTGCATCATGCCTAATTATTCATGCAACACACTACACTTCAACTCCATTTCATGTAATGTGGCATGCATGGTCCCCAATTCCTTTTATAGTGCCTCAAAAGCATGTTCTACAATCTTGGCCCTTTAGTTCACTTCCCTAGAAATAGAGGTGGCTTTTGTGTGCTTGGCCCCTTTTGCATGCCCCATTTGGCACACTTTCATGTCAAATGGATCATGTATGTGATTTCCACCATAGCTTTCAAGTTTGCCTCCATTTGCTTTTGGGTTCCTTAACAATTTTTTATTCATGGCAAGTCAGGAATTACAAATTCCCTTCAATGTATGGTGAAGTTACACTAAACAATTATGAGGTCCATGGCATATTTGGTCAAGAACCTTGCAAATGTCACATGGGTTGAAAATTGGATGTAGAATACTTCTTAAACAATTCAACAAAGATCTCATTTCACAAGATGATTCATGATATGTACAAAATGAATTCAAAGGTGTGAAGAATTATCTAACATGTTGTGTATACATTGGTGGGATTTTCATCCAATTGGACTCCACCTAAAATGTTAGCAAAGGTAGGCATAGATTGTTTATAGTTGGTGCATATGAAATTTGGTGTATTTTATATGAATTGTTGGAAATGATGTGTTTTGAACATGTTGACTTAGTGAATCAAGTTTTGTCAAGGAATCACGATGTCATGTGTGATTATCTTCAAAATTTGAATACTATTGGGTTTTTCATTGAACAGATTAAAATTTCACAATTTTTGGTTCACTTGCATTGATATTGTGATATTCCTTGTGCATATGTTTAGGGCACAAGTAATTACATACATCCCATCATTTCATGTCCCCAAACTATTTCCTTGTCAATATTTTGACATGTTGGAAGATCCACATGTCCATGTTCAGATAAAAACTATTTCAATAAAATGTCATGAACATCAAATTATGGAATAAAATCAATAAATATTCCTTTAAAACATTATTTTTGATGCAAATGGAAACCATCCGCTAGTTGTTTTTATTTTTTTGTACAAAATTTGGCAAATTTTAGCATAATATAAGAAATTTGTTGAATTTACATTCAAAACCCTAAACTTTCCCAAATTTTATGTGGAAAAACAAATTGCCCAAATTTTTTTGAAGCCATGCCCAAAAAAAATTGTTAGGTTATTAATCATTGTGGAATGATCAAAATAAGTTCGATCACTAGTGGCTTGTGGCAACCAAACATCATTTTAGTTGCCACAAGGTTTCAAGCAATTGAATGACACAAAATTTTTGTTGCCTTACACCTTGCGTTAGGCAATCCAATTTGGTCTTTGACCTAAGTTGTCTTTATGTTGACCTAGGTTGATCTTTTTTTGACATGACATTAGGTAACATCAATGTCTAAACAAATGCATCACATTTTGATGGATGCCTAAAGTTATGACAACCATGTTCCTTGGAAATGGGTAAACATATATTTTTTCCTTTTATAATTATATTTTTAAAGAATAAATAGAATATATTTTAAATGAATACAAATTTGACCTATGTAACATTTCTAAAGTTTTTTTGGCCCTTTAAATCACTATGATTGTTGATAGGCCAAGGTTTTGAAATGACAACCCAAAATAGGATGTCAACTTTACAAATATTCCCAAATCTTAACATCGTTAATTAAATTCAAAATTTTAATATAAAAATTACAATATTATATTAATTTAAATTAATCTCTTTTTATTAATTAAATAAAATATAAAAATATAAAACCATTAAATTTCAAATTAAACCTTTTCATAACAATTTTGTGGACACCTTTTAATCACAATTAGAAACATATTCAAATCAACATTTGAAAATGAAATTTCGATTAGAACATTTTATTGAAATTAACAAGTCTACATCATTTTTTATCAATGTTATGTTTATGAATTTTCTTAGACTTAATAAATTCATTTTAAACCTCAAATTCATTAATATTTGGTGGGTGGCGTGTAACAATCTTTTAATATCACCTTTACACATGACCCATGGATGGACATTTTAATTTGCCCTTTTCTAACCACTTTCTCTTTGGAATGGGTAAACTATTTTTTTCCCCTTCTAATTTTGTTTTTTTGAATCAATAAAATATATGTCCCCCTTCAACTTTGGTCTTTTACAAAATTAGTGAAGATTTTACCCATCTAACATTTCCAAAAAAAACTGAGGTTTTAAACCATTATGATTGTTGTTAGGCCAAGGTTTTGAAAAAAATCCCAAGATGGGATGCTAACTTAACAAACATTCCTAAATTCAAACATCCCTTGTCGAAATTCAAATTGGTGTGGTGTTTTCATTTAGGAATGACCTAAGCTTGTTGATAACAAAAACAAACCTAGATAGCACCAAGAATGATGAAATGTGGGGAACAATAAAACGATGGGAATGTCAACAAGGAATGACAAAATAACAACAAACAATAACATGGGTGTCAAAAAAGAAACATTCAAAACACCAAAATCACCATGTTAGACAGACACAAACATTTTCTTTTCAAGCAATAAGGAGCATCAAGATGTTGAGGGTTGAGGGCATTGGACACAATGTTGGAGGATACCAAGAAATACATAAGGCCCATTACATGCACTAAAGGTTGAGAATATTTTATATTATATATTTAAAGAAGGGATTGTTGGGAACCATGGTAAAAAGGATGTTGGGGATGTCAAAAAAATTATCTTGAAGTAATGAGGGGCACCAAAAAAACCATCATGGGTGTAAAAAATGTTAATGTTTCAATAAGTGAAAATTAAATATAATATTTTATAATTAATGAAAGTGGAAATGATTTCATGGACAATTTAAATATGATCATGGATTACCAATGTTTCATAACTTTTTTAAAAATATTTTTTAATTTAAAAATATTTATTAATATGTTTACCTTATGTCAATTGATCATCACTAATAGTGGAAAGCATAAGTTTTCAAATAGGATGTTTCAAATAGGGGTAAAATGTTATAGGATGATTTTAAAACATCCTTCAAACCAATGTTTTAATGATGGCCTATACATCAAGATTTTGCTATCCTACAACATAGGTTCATATATATTGACATATATGTCAACAAATAAATTGGCTTATTTCATATTTTTTTAAAATGTCAAAATGTGACCAAGTATTTACTCTTGAACCCACAAGCTTCACTTACAAGGTGATTAGGACAATATTGGTAAACATTATGGTAAGGGGTTTGCAATATTTGTCTTTTTATTTTTTATTTTGTAAAAACAACAATTTTCTATTGGAAAACACACTTTACATTGAAAAAACATGTTTTCCCAACATTACAAAATATTGAAACTAAAACCTCATGGCTAGGGAAAAAACTCTAAATTTTTTTGGAATGTAATTTAACTGTGAAATAAATGTTTAAATTTTAATTTAAACTTCACTTTGAATATGTGAGAAAGAAGTAAGAATAATGGTAAAGGAGATGTTTAATAATCAATTGATATTGTGAAAATTAAGTTCCATTTGAATGAAAATATTGAACGGCATTGTAGACAACTTGAATTGAATTGAATTGAAATTCTTCAAATTTAATTCAAAATGAATTAAATTCAAATTTCTAAATTTTAATCAATTACATTGATTTGAATTTGAATTCCAATTCTATCAAAGAGAGATGAGATGCAAATTGGTGTAGCATGTATTGCAATTTGTTTCAAAAGACACAAATTTGAAAAGACATGTTTTCATTCCTCTTTAATTGGCAATTAGCCAAACAAATTCCAATTTGGAATTGTCATTCAAAAGGAGGACATACGGAATCTAAAGTTCTATACTTAAACTTGGTTTGATCAACCATTGGCATTAGAATTACAAGAACAAAACTTTGGGGAAGAAAAAAAGGGAATTTGATTAGAACTCTATGGAACACATTGAAAACAAGATCCAAAACAATCAACTTCTCATCCCCTAGTTTTGATGGTGGCAACTTTGCAAATTGCAAAGACATATCATCCAAAAAGTTTGTGGGTTGTCTTTCCTTCATATATTAGATATTTTTCTTGTTTTTGAATTGTTTCTTTCCCCCGCTTTAATGCAAGTTTATAATTGACCCTAACAAGGTAATTCTGAAATTGTTTGGATAATTTAAAAAAAAATGGTGGTAGTAATGTATATACATAGCTTGTAATATCAAATTAACAATTGGATTTTTTGGGTTGTTTTAGCTCATATTTTAGGTCTACATATTTTAACAATATCAATCTTACAAAAGGGAGAGGAAGCCAAGGCAAAGCTTTTCATGTACATCTTCTTCATCCTTTACAAGCTTATTGTGTCCAAAATGACAATGAGATATGCCACTTGGGTATTCATGAAAGTCAATAAAAGAGTCATGAAAATATTTTGTATTTTCTTTCATGAAAGACTATTGCATTTCCCAAGTGAAATGACAAAAATTGACATGCAAGAATGTTAATTAGTTTAGGGTTGACTTGAGAAAGATTGAAGCCTTTTTTCTTGGTGTGTGCCAAATATGAAAATATCAATAATTTTGCATTAGTAGATGTATATATTGCATCTTGGAGTAGATATGATTTCATTGCTTCAAGTAGTAGATGAAAACATGGAACCTATAGCAAATCAAAATTCACAATTGAAACTTGAAGTTATTGGAGAATCATGGCGCCTCTATGTGCACACGTTGCAACCTAAAAGTTCGCTTATTCGAAATCCAAAAGATCGTGTTGCAAAGTTGCTTAACAAAGGAGGTAATTTTTTATAAAAAAAAACATCTACAAAAGGATCCTACAAAATGCACACTACCCATTTGCACTTATGTGCTTAGCTATGGTTGTTTCAATTAAGGTTTTGAGCTTAACTCATCTTCGTATGTAATATGATTCCATTAATAACAAAACATTTGAACAAGTTGCATCTATTTCATGTTGTTGTTGCATTGAGTTCCATGCTTGTTTGAATTTTGTTGTTCCTTTTCGATTAAATATTTTTGTATAAGCTTTGATGACAATAACAACAACACTTTGTATCAACTCTTCCAAATTGCACATGACCCCAAAATAAAAATTGTAGGTTGTAAAAGTGAAATTGACAAATATTATGATAATCAAGAGAGTTTGTTGAAAAGCTTTGCGGAGATGGATGAGGTCACAAAGAGAGGCGGGTACTTCCCTACAACAACCCAAGTAAGATTTATTCATAAGCTTGTCCAAAAACTTTTTCCACTATATATACATAAGCTACAAATATATGTAAGAATTTTTTTTACCATACTCAAATTTATGACAAACACATGAGTCAACCCAATAGTAAAAACAAAAAAAAATCTGGCTTTTGGTGAAAATAAAATAAAATAAAATAAAATAGGTTTAAAAAAAAATGAAAATGAAAATGATTTTTTAAAATTTATTTATGTTTATTGCAGGATGAACATGATAAAGTTAAAAGTGGGGAAAAATGCGCGATTCTCATGTCCAATTATGCAAACATCATTTTGTTCATAGCCAAAGTATATGCATCTATAGTGAGTGGCTCGATGGCGATAATTGCTTCCACATTGGATTCACTACTCGATTTGTTGTCTGGGCTGATTTTGTGGTTCACCGCCCGTTCAATGCAAAGATTGAATCCCTATCTCTATCCTATTGGCAAGAAGCGGAAGCAACCATTGGTTAGTCTAAACACCCTCATTCACACACACACACACACACACACACACACATATACACACATGCACATGCGCTATAAACTCACAAATGGACTAACAAATATATTTATTATGTGTATACATGTACAATTAACTCATTATATATTTCCATTAACTTTTGGTGTACAAGGATAAGATGAAAAAATCATTTTTGATTTGATTTGGTTTTTTGTTTTAAAAATTTGACTCCAATTTGGCTAAATATGTTTTGAGTTGCAAAAAAGAATCATGGCAAAATACTGGTGCAAAAAAATGTTTTGTTTTGCTAATTGACTCCAGGGAATCATGGCGTTTGCTTGTGTAATGGCAATGCTGGGATTGGAAATAATTGTGGAGTCAATTCGAAAGCTTGTATCATCAAAGGTAAGGTAAGGTATGTTCCAAGATAGCTTGGGTTATTTTTCTGTTTTTTTCTGCTTTCTTTTTGACTTGTCACCAAGTCCTCTTGGGGATGAGATTGCATTAATCTTAGTGTTTCCTACATTACAAAATTGGGGGGGAAACAAAAGAAGAAAAAGGACACCCTGGTGCTCAAGAAAAGCTTGAAAACATGACCTAAATTCTGGTGCTAAAATACCGCATTTAATCAATCCTCCAAGAGAAAATTTACAAATAAATTTTGCCACTGCAAGTTTTTTGCTAAGTTTTGGTTGTTCACAATTAATTATTTCACAGGATCATTCCTCTGACTTCGGAGCTGGTGTCAAAAGGATATGGGTGATCGGGATCATGGTGGCAGTCACAATTGTGAAGCTTTGTCTTCTGCTGTATTGTTGCGCATTTAAGAACGAGATTGTTAGAGCCTACGCACAAGACCATTTCTTTGATGTTATCACCAACTCAATTGGATTAGTGGCAGCTATACTTGCACAATACTTTTACTGGTGGATTGATCCCGGCGGAGCTATTCTGGTGAGTTTTGAGCTACCTGTGTGTGCCCCATCTCAGATGATTCAAAAGAAAATCCAAATAGTCTAACTGAACTTAATTAACATTTTTGATACAAACTAAAACTTAATTAGTAATGATACAGACCAGAAAAAAATTGGGTCTACCAAGTCATCATATTATGAAGGAAAAACTTCTGAAGTCGCCAAATTTAAACAACAGGTTCCAACATGTAGTCAAAATATACAAGGAATCCTCAAAATTTTCTACTTTCCTCTTGGACATGTAGCCAAATTTGGCGAAGTCCTCTTGTGGATGATGGGCCAACCCCACCTACCTCACAAATTTGAAATGGAAAACACTGATACAGACAGGAACTAACTTACACTAAAGAATCAAAAGAATATTTTGTGGGATCAAATCAAAACCCCACAAATTTATTTTGGGATTTCAACAAAGTTTCAATCTCAAATGACAACACTCCAAAAAACCCAATTTTCTCTTTTGAAAACCAAAGAGACTAATAAGGCAATCTCAAAAAGAGAAATCAAATTTCGGGAAGTCAAGTAGATGGAGAAGAAAGACAAAAGATCAGGTTAGGGGAAAAAAACCTATATAACTGTGAGACTTTATCTGTGCTTGAAAATGCACTACAATATTGAAGCTTTTCTTTCTGTCAGATGCAGCACTTGGGTATTTCAGTTCAATCACCAGGGAATCTCTGAGATGCTCATTTAAAACCCTTTCAGCAAACACAGAGAACAAGATCACCCCACAATATATCATGTTGCAGATTTTGGGTAATCTAGGCATTTACATCTTCAGATCCATTTTGAGGATGGTGATGGGTAGAAACTAAAATGTACATAAGAGATCAACAGTAGAATCTGTTTGTTTTTCAAACAGGCTATTTCAATTTGACAATTTTGAGATTCCATCTAGTATTTGAATTCATGTTGGTTGCGGTTTCAATTCAGTTGGCAGTGTATACAATACGAACATGGACAAGTACTATGGTTGAGAGTGCAAACTCACTCTCAAGTAGATCTGCACCACCCGAGTTTCTCACAAAACTAACATATCTTGTATGGAACCACCACAAAGCTGTAAGGAAGATCGAAACAGTCAGAGCCTACACACTTGGTGAGTACTACTTTGCTGAGGTGGATATAGTATTACCCAAGGATATGCTGTTGCACAAAGCCCATGACATTGGTGAATCCCTCCAAGACAAGTTGGAGACATTGCCAGAAATTGAGCGTGCATTCGTGCATTTAGACTATGATGAGTATGATCAAACCATCGAACATGAAGGTCACCAGGAATATTGAGAGTCCTCAAAAAAGAAAAAGTCCACAAACTTCAATTGTTCAACCTTTTCTCTCATTTTCTATTGGAAGTCTTTGTTCTTGAGAACCTAGCCCTTTACTAATTGCCATCCCCTCATGGAAACAAGCTGTGTAACTTCTCCTCAAATGCAAAATGAGAAATTCTGCATGTGGATGGTGGCAGCATCTTACACCATTCTAATTCACTACTGCATCTAGTTTCTCCTCAGCTACATTTCTGGGTCCTCACATACATGGCAAGCTATCGTTGTCATATCAAGATGCCTTTCTGTGAAACACAAGACCATAGAAAATTGAAGGCCAACAGAGGGAAGCTGGTACCTTTTTATTGTGTGAAGTGGACCTGCCACAAGGAAAAAGGCTCTGCCTCATCAGCCTGCAAGGGTGGAAGTACATAAAGATATAAGCATGATCTTTGACAACTACTGCTCTAGACTTGGAACATTTTTTTTTTCCTTGTAGAGATATCAACTCATTCATTAACTTGTAGAGGTGTTATGAGACTGGATGTCAAAGTTTAGGCACTTGAAAAATCAAGCAAGATGTCATGAGATCAGATAGATCATACAAGCAAAAACAAATTGTCAGAAATTGCAATGTGAAACATTATCACTCCATATCACACACAGCCACATAAAGAGAACATGACTCACAGATCATACTTTCACTTGGGTGCAAAGTATGAATCCTGTAAGTCTTGCAGACAACTCCACGACAAAAGTCAGACCCCCCAACTTTCACTAACTTCAGCTCCACTTCATATCTTGGGCACTATAATACACCCGGTCAAGTGAAAGCATACCAGCTAATCTGAAGCTGATAAACATAATTGCATTGTGGGTATCTCCTATGTCTTGCAGACAACTACTCCATGACAAAAGTCAGACCCCCTGCTTTCACCCACTTCAGCCACAATTCACATATTGAGCAAAATTATAGACCTGACCAAGTGAAAGCCAACCAGCCAATCTGAAGCTTTATCAGTGCCAACATCTACCAGAGGGAAAAGGAATTGTGAGAAAAACTGAGCAAATAGCCCATGCATTTTGAGAAATTTGTGAAAACCCAACAAAATTTAGCATTTCTGTTTCACCTAAAGCTTAATGCAAGCTCTGGGAAACCTATGACAAGGTGGGTTGACTCTTTACTCTGATCATTAATTGCAGCACACCTCATGGTACTATGGGTATAACAATTATCAATCCCATGCACTATTTCCACCACCATAACCCCCATAGCCACCACCGCTGTACCCACTACTGTACCCACTACCTCCATGGCCACCACCACCACCACCTCCTCTGCCACCTTCTCTGCGGAAGTCACGACCTCCAAACTTGGAACCTCCCCCAGAGCGCCTATTCCTGCTGCCTCCTCCATAACTTGCCCTGGTAGCATAATTTAGCAGCCAGCCAGGTACTTCTTGATTGGCCTCCTGCATCAGCTCGGATAAAGGTCTCGCTAATGACAAATCTTTTTCATTAAAGAATGCAGTGGCTAAGCCGTTCTTTCCTGCTCGTCCAGTACGACCAATGCGGTGCACATAGTCATCAATGTCACTGGGCAAGTCAAAATTCACCACATGGGCAACGTGAGGAATATCCAACCCTCGAGCTGCCACATCTGTGGCTACCAATATGGGTGTCACCCCTGTCCTGAAAGATCTTAGTGCATGCTCCCGCTCCTGCAATTCAGATGCAAAACTTATTTAAAAAAAGGCTCCATCCAGACCAATGAACCTCAAACCTGCAGTCCATGCTGTACTGAGACACTGTTGATTGACAAGCAAAATGTACAACAACCTAGACAACAAGACAATTTACACAACCTATTCCACAACAGGGAGGGGGCAGGGTTAAGCTACATTTCAACTGTATACTACAGCAGCTTCCTCAGCATGGTTGTCTTATAAAAAAACCACATGAACAAATACTATGGAGTACAGCAGAGATACTGTTCTGTTTCTTTAGTTTGACAAACAGCCAGCATAACACACAGACCCAAAAGTAGATGAGCCTGTTTAACAGATGAAAACTGGAAAAGATGCAAAAAAGAGCTGAGGCTTTACTGATTGTGATCGGTCGCCATGAATGGTGGTGGCTGGAAAACCCATGCGGCATAACCAATCCTCCAGAGCATCAGCTCCTCTTTTGGTTTCCACAAAGACGAGCATCAAGGAATGCTGAAATTGCCAAAGCCAAAGCAGCTAGATGAGCTAGCTTCACAGATAGAAAATAGGTGAAATAACCCAGATATGCATACATGAACTACATCAAGTCAGAGATATATGAGTGAACTACATCAAAACCAAAGTACCTGGCCAGGTGGAGCAGTAGCTGTTTGTACATGGATTAGATCCATAAGCATGCTCCGCTTGTCAGCATCTTGTACATACTCAACACGCTGCATAATAAGTTCTGTGCTAGATCCCACTCTTCCAACTGCAAGAAAAATGTAGTTTGAAAGGAAGTCTGATGCTAATCTCTGCAATCATAATCACATCAGGGAAGTCTCATTTCATCCAGAAGTCACCAGTTTCTCTACAAATTGTAGACACGATGAGGACTCATCTTCTAACCTAATATGAAGCTGCTGTGTGTAAGGGACTAACTAAGGTCACAGGGACCAGAAAACCTGAAAACTTTAAACCCAAACCTTGATCCATCAAAGAGTGCAGAAGAACTAAAAAGAGTACAAACAACCATAATGCCTGAAACTTCCCTATGGTTCAGCAACTTCAAGCCACACCTGCCTTGCCAAAGAACATCAGTGTTCAGGGAAAGTTATATACCTGAATTTCCCTGGGAAAAGTTGCACTAAAAAGCATGGTTTGGCGGACACCAGCAGGTGGCATATCTGTTTGCTCTACAATTCTGCGAATTTGCGGCTCAAACCCCATGTCCAACATGCGGTCTGCTTCATCCAAGGTCAAATAACGAACCATTGACAAAGATACTCTGGCTCTCTCCAATAAATCACTCAATCGTCCCGGTGTTGCAACCAAGATATCCACACCTCTTTCCATCTCTCGTAGCTGTGCACAAAGAATACTTGACATCTCATTCTCACCAACATATCCAAAATTTTGTGGCTCACAATTTCAGTTTCAAATGTTGAAAATTGTGTAACAGGCATGACTACAATGGTGTGGATGTGATCCAAACCTGCTGTTGAATAGGACCACCTCCATATGCAACCACAACCCTGATACCAGTCTGATATGCAAACTTCTTTGCCTCATCATGTATCTGCACACAAACACCCCATTTCATACAATTCCATTGCAACAGGTGTCAAACTTACAGCCCTGGAAGACATCAAGCAAGAAACCCCACAGAAGATAGATTGAAAACACAAGAGTACACGATTGGCAACAGATGAGAAAAAGTTGGGCAGCTCACCTGACAAGAAAGTTCACGAGTAGGTGACAGGATTAATGCCAAGGGAAGAGCTTTGCGACCACCACGAGGACGGCCAGGTGGGGTATTCCTCATAATGCTGGCAATGGTGGGAAAACAGAAAGCAGCAGTTTTGCCAGATCCAGTTTGTGCACAAGCCATCAGATCCCTCCCAGCTAGAGAGATTGGAATGGCATGCTTCTGCACAGGAGTCGGCTTCACATACTTGCATCTGCGAATGTTCTCATTGAGTGCAGGACCCAAATCTATCTCTGCAAATGTGTTAACTGACTGTGGGATGTTCTCTCCACTTGTCTCAACTGGAATATCCTCGTATGCATCGAAATTGATGCCATTGTTCTCCTGATTGAAGATTGCAACCTCAGGAGTTGCTTCTTCAAGAGGAAATGGATTCAGCTCTCGTCCTCCTCTTCCTCCACCCCAACTGCCACTGCCAACCCTACCACGGCCAGCCCCACCCTGACCCAATGCTCTTGCACCACCATTTCCCCACCCAGCACCAGGAGCTCCTACTGCTGCTGTTGGTGCCCATGCAATCCCATTAGTTTTGTTTTGCAGATCACCCCATGCTGCTGCTGGCACTACTGCTGGTGCAGCAGGCTGAGGAGCTGCTAGCCCCCAAGCACCTCCTCCTTGTTGTCTTGAGCCTGGCAGTCCGAAACCCGTACCCAAAACCCCAACACCACCTCCAGACTTTGGTAGTGCAGAGGCATCTCCTCCTAGACCTCCATTGGCAGCAATAGGTGCAGGTGGTGGCGGTCCTGCTGCTGCAGCATCATGTGGCCGATTCCTTAGATGCGGAGGAACATATGATGATGATGATGACGATGTTGATGTCCTGGTTGGAGGATGATGATGATCTGCGGTGACTGTAGCTCCTGCTGCTATTGTTCTCCTGTCTCCTCCATGCTCATCTGCCACCGTCTTTGGTGGCAACACTGCCCATGCTGATGGCATATCTCTCTTCACTCCCTCTTTTTGTTGTCTCTCTATCTGTCTGGCCGTCCGTCCGTCCGTCTGTTTCTCTGTCTCTCTGTCTCTCAAATGGTCGTGTTCTCCACTATTGCTGTAACGAACCGGGCAATCCACAGTTCCTCAGAAGAATTAGGTGTCTCTCCTTTACTTGACGGATCCTGCAGTCTGACCACCGGCAGTTCAGCTTGTGCTGAAGAACAGCTCGCTCGTTCCAGACGCCCACAATCCAAAGACTTCACAAAACATGCAAGCTGCTGCTACTGATTTGAAATTTGTAAAATCAAAAAATTCAGATGAAAAAAAAAAAAACCCCGACAGAGAGTATGATGGCGATGGTTCTTACCTCTCTCTCTCTCTCTCCGTATTTGCGCGCCGCGCGCGCGCGTCGATTTCAGTTGTTTATTTCTCCTCTTTCTACTGTTGTTCTGTGCTGTGCGCATGGCCTCGCGCGCTCGCGCCCGGAGCTTCGTCGTCGCGTACGTACGCGGAGAGACGCAAGGAAACCCTAATTCTACGGACCTTCCAACCTACCATCCTGTTTTCCTACCTTCCTGTTTTGAGGAACCGTTGCAGATGGATACCTACCTACCTACCTACCTACCTACCGGCCCTTCTTTCCAACACCGGACGTTTCCATTGGCTATCAAGGAAAAGAGATCTGCGCAATCAGAAAGAAAAAGGGCGCTCTTTTTGCCTTTTTCTTTTCTTTTTTGTCAACTCTGCCACTATTGTTGGCAAATGGGTTCCGTTTCTCCCCTGGGTAAAAGAAAGGAAAGCAAAAGAAAAGACAAGAAAAGAAAAGAAAAAGAAAAACATTTTTGTTCAGAATCAATCATTTTATTTCACCCTTTTTCTGTCTTTTTTTTTTCTTTTTTTTTTCTTCTCTATTCTTTTACTTTAAAAGGCCTTTAAAAATAAATAAAATCTTATTGCTAATTTTCTTTTCATTTATGAAAATTTGGTATTGGTTGTATTAAAAAATGTTTTTTTCGGTGACAAATTTTGTCATTTTTTAGAAAACAAAAAATTGAGAAAAATCTTTGATTTTCTTTTCAAGTGTAAATTCGACTAATTTCTCTATTTTGTTGGAAAAAAAATTGCCAATTTTTCTATATCACAAAATTTTTTTAAAAAAAGGAAAAAAAAACTTGGTTCTAACTCACAATTTTAAGCTCCTAACTGCACAAACATGGCATGTAAATGTCAGGAAATATTTTTCTCTTTTTATAATGCAAAATGACCAAAAAAAAAACATTTTTTTTGAAAAACCCATTTTGCACTAAGAAAACAAAATTTTCCAATTTTTTCTCAAATGTTTTTGTAGATAGTGAAAATTTGCCACAAAAAAACCACACTAGTAAAGAGGTCATCCTCTGTTACTAAGAAATAGAACTATCCAATCAAAGGTGATTTTTCCCCAATTTTTTTGTTATGAAAAAATGACAAAAATTTTCGGAACAAAAATCATCAGTAATAGTGCTTGTCGTGCAAGCTAATTTGATGCACAATCTCAGGAAATAACGCATGTGATCCACTTTTCTTTCCAAGCAGAGGAACACGCAAGTTGCTTGCTGTGCTTCATGCAACAATTTCGTGTTTCCACAAATCTCAATCTCAATCTCAATCTCAATTGGAACTTGCAAAAGACATCTTAAGAATGCGTATTTAGACCAACTCACTTTATAAAATACAAAATTACTGACTGCTACAATCATCTATAAGCATGATCAAGGACAGTTTGTTCACATTGAGTCGTTCCTAGCTTTGACAATCCACTTTCAAGAGTTGCTGACTTCTTTTAGGATTCATATTGAACACTATTTTACATATCTTATTCTAACCTTTGGAGTTTATTGCTGTGTCTGGCTGGATGGATAAAGCGCTCCACCTTCCTTGGAAAGTGATCACTCCTCACTCCCTGTTTGCAACTCTGTGAAAAACAGCCTTATACAATCAGTTCCAGCATCTACCTAGATGTGTTAAGAACCCTTGGATACTAGACCAAAATGTCCAGAAATTAACCAAATGCAGTAGTCTGCTTTATGAACAATGAAGAAGATCCATGCATCATCACTATGGGCTTTCACACACGCTAACACTCTACCCACCCCAACCTTGTTACCTTCCCCAAATACACACCATCACTCAAATGCCCATGCTCTAGACGTTGACACTGAAAGAAGGTGAATACAACTGACAACCTTTCTTGTGTTCAGCTCCATCTTGGCCAAACTATTAACCTTCACTGATTATCTGGTGAATCATTTGGGAGCCCAAACCATTCCTGTGTCTGCTGGGTGCCACACAGATGATCCTCTCCTCATCACAGGCCTGATTGCAATGTGCATACAAGAAAAAGAGAGCTGGGCAGAAAGTTTTGCACCAGAATTTTCACCTGCTGTGACCTAGTATGATCTTGGCATGAGGGGTCACATGGCGTGAAGGTTCTGCCTGGTAGTCAGGGTATTTGCACCCCACTTGTTGGTGTACATTTTCTTGCCTCCCATACCCTTGATACTGCTGGGCAGATTACAGATGTTGCTGCAAGAGATCCCATGTGGGTCACCAAATATCATATACTAGAGACCATCCTGTGTGGAAGCTCACAGGGCTGCCGCATCTATTCGACTTTTGTGAAGTTGGAAAGCAGGGTTCACCCAAGCACCACAGCTACACTGCATTCCTGCCCAGTTGAAGTTACCCAGCCTTGCCTCACACTTGATACATTGAAGCTTGCTCTCCACCAAGCCCTCTAGCACTGCAATGTGCAAAGTAGGTGTATCAACTATCATACAGGAATTTCCAGCACTCATACTGCAAGAATTGAAGTTAGTCAATTATACAAACTATACCTGCAACTTATCATTGAACATACCACACAACAAATTGTAGGCTTGTGACTAGACAGAACCAAGTGTTATACAATGGCAAAAACAAAGTAGTTAGTTATTGTATTCAAGATTAGCTATTCATGACATAGGTTACCTTTGCAACAAACATTCACCACTAGAAAGAGTACCTGGTGTCATCCACTGCATGGGCTGGACAAAGATGGAGGTGCACTCAGGTTGAGTCAGTTCATCCTTCCCTGATCCCTGCGCTCCTCTCTTCCTCCACTTGAAAGAGGTTACCCCAGCACCAGGAATATGGGTGATCACATTCTCTTCAGATGCTACTATTTGCCGACATTTCTTGCAGCGATACACTTTAGAAAGTTGATTGCTCACTGCCTGTTGGTCCCCTAAATCTTGAGAGTTTTGCTCATTGGTGACATTGCCAGGATCAGCTGCATAGCTTGAGCTATCAATCCTCTCTCTCCTTATATAAGCATCCCCTGGTAAGCACAAACTGCACACTGAAAATAGCTTCACTGTAGCATCAAGAAACAAGCCGAACATTCTTGTTCCCTATTGTGATCAATTGCACAACTTTCACTGCCTTAATCCTGCTACAATCTTGTGTTTTGCAGTCATTAGAAGATAAAAGGAGGATCTTCTGACATCTTGGAGCTCAATGCATTGAACAACATGTGGACCATCATCTCAAGCAAAATGAGTTCCTGTGCAAACTTGTAACAACAAATCAAGGTACATTCAACATTATGTCTGCCAAAAACAAGATGTTCAAGCAAAATTTAGAGAGAAAAGGACTGTGACAATCACACCCATAGTTGCAAGCCTGAACTTTTTGTAAACAGAACTTGCACGATTCACAGTGCACCCCATCTCTTCAAACATTCGCAACTGCATACATTCCACACAGAGACAAATGCATTTCTGAAAAAAACTAGACCTTGAAGAAGCCAGCAACAAGAACTACTCAATTCTTGATGCACATTGCGGCCATCATAACACAACAGAAAAAAACATGAGGAATTTGTCATGGTTCCCGCCAACAAACATAGTCAATTCTCAATCAACATGTGGCCATCACAACGTGACAGAAAACCTCAGGAATGTGATGGTTACCTGCTGCTTAAATCCATCATTTGGGCATACAATCTCACTAGATTTCTTCAGTGATTCCAGTGCATCTGCACATGGATTACTGCCACTTCAGACTGAACTCCACCTTGAAACACCTAAATTGGTCAAAAAACACCAGAAGCAGCACACTGAAGAAGCATATCAGGATATGCATGATTGTGGAGAGAAAAAGAAAAGCAACGCACTGTCCATTGCCAAGTGCTCCTTCTTCATCAGATATGCAGTCACCACAGCTCCACTGCACAATCACACAACCCAAAGAAAGACACCCATAGTAGTAGTTTTAGTTCCAGGATCTCGCACTTCACAAACCCTTGGCTCTCCAGGAGGAAAAAACACACGTTACTTGCAGAAGAGAAACCAAATGGTATGTTGTTGTTGGAGAGTCATCATCATCCACATCATCATCCTCTCCTGCTGATGCACAGGTACAAAATCGGGGGAAGGAGATTGATTGATGCTTGCCTGCGAGAAACACCAGCAAAACAATGAACCAAAACAACGCCGCCGCTGTTCCTGCCGCTCTCAATGAATTCGAGGCAGTCTTCCAGATGGTCTAGCAGGTTCTGGGAATGAATATCTAGAAGCGGAACAGTCTTCTGCTTCAGCTTACAGTTTTTGTTTGGCGAAGGAGGAGGAGGTGTAGCGGCACGAGGATCTCTTGAAGCCGGTCTCTTGAAATCCAGAGGATTGATCTCCTGACTGATGAGCGAAAGAATGTGAGTGACCGCAGCAGCAGGAGAAGAAGAAGGACGCTCCTTCTCCTCCTCCTCCTCCTCCGCCGCGCTTAACACTGCTGCGGCGTCCCTGATATTGCCGATGTACAAGCCTTCCCTGACTTTCTTCATCGCTCCAAAAACTGCTCGCCAAACCTTGTATCGAAGTCCGGCGAGAATTGATGTACTCTTGGCCTCATCTGCTGCAGAACTTGAAGAAGCTCTCATGCCCCCCCCCCCCCCCCCCCCCCCCCCTCCCCCCCCCCCCCCCCCCCTCTCTCTTTCTTCCCCGAATCCTTTCGATTCTCTGTGACCGGAGCTTCTATCTCTGTCTGTCTGTCTGTCTGTCCCCCTTTTGCTGTCTCTTATGCTGCTGCTTCTTGGTCTTCTGCTCTTGCTGCAATCTTCTTCCTTGGTCTCAGATCTTGTTCTCTCTCTCTCTCTCTCACCCTCACCGTAGTCTACAGCTGCCGGAGCTCGCTTGCTACAAATTCTCCGCAACAGGATTAGGGTTTGGTGTTCATGTTGTTGTGCTCATACGGGGGCAACGACCATCCAGCAAGCTCAGCCAGTGCTGCAGGTTTGCATTTTCGCATACCTGTCACATCTTGATGCTCCAGTTCAGATCTAATGGAAAGGACTATCTGCTTCTCTTAGCATGAAAAGGGATGTGCTTCTCTTGGCAAAGGTTTAGGGTTTAATTCAGATTTTTTGTCATGCTTTTTATCGGTGGTTGAAGCTTGACATCCAGCACAACTGGAAGGCAATTGGAAGAAGCAAAAGTAAAGTTGGGTTTGGTGCGATGTCTCTCTGTTTGCTGAAGATGTAAAAGGCTGATTTCATATTCAGTTGTGTGCAACAACAAAAAAGGAGTGGAATTTTCTCTAATGTGTTGTTGTTGGTGTCAGATGGTTGGGCAATTGCAATCGGATGGGTTGATGTATATATGGATTCAGATTGCAGGGGGGATAATGCTTCTTGGTTTCACTGAGAAATGAGGTATCGGCCACTCTTGGAGAGGAGACTTGTGATTGCTCAGGGCAGAACAATCATATTCAAGGTACCTTCTCAGTCTCCCCCGCTGGGATGGGGTCTTGGGGTGGTTTGAAAGGGGCCCTTTCTTCCCCTCCTTGCTCTGCATTTGTCAAATTGTTTCTATTTTCTCCCAGGATTTTGGAAGTGCCAATCTCTATTTTGTTGGTCACTGATGTCTAATTCTTTTTGGAAGTGCCAATTTCTCTTTTGTTGGTCAATGATGTCCAATTCTTTTTGGAAGTGCCAATTTCTGTTTCTTGTTGGTCAATGATGTGTGCAGGCCAAGCAATGAAAGAAAGGCGGGGGTGGTGGGATTGTGGGTGTTTGTGACATCTTCAGTGTGTGTTTGTGATAGCTCCAATGGTTCACAAACTTGGCAAGTTTTGCTCACCACTATTGATTGTGTCTGGAGGTGCTACACAAATGTTGTATCATTGGCTATATGAAGAACTAACTTGATGTTGCATCAGGTGTGCTGGTGCCATATGCTACATACTAAGAGCTTGGAGGTTTCTTTTCAAACAAGCTTAAAATTGTAAGATTCTTTTTCATCTTGGAAGTGTTTTTTGATGTCATGATCAGGTGTGCTGGTGCCATATGCTACATACTAAGAGCTTGGAGGTTTTTTTTCAAACAAGCTTAAAATTGTAAGATTCTTTTTCATCTTGGAAGTGTTTGTTGATGTCATGATCAGGTGTGCTGGTGCCATATGCTACATTCTAAGAGCTTGGAGGTTTTTTTTCAAACAAGCTTAAAATTGTAAAATTCTTTTTCATCTTGGAAGTGTTTTTTGATGTCATGATCAGGTGTGCTAGTGCCATATGCTACATTCTAAGAGCTTGGAGGTTTTTTTCCAAACAAGCTTAAAATTGTAAGATTCTTTTTCATCTTGGAAGTGTTTTTTGATGTCATGTTAAATGATCTATATTCTTTGCTTTGATTGATGACATTAGTACGTGTGGAAATTGGAGAGACATTACATTTGAATCTTGTGGATTTCAAAGTTTGATTAGGATTCAAGTCCCTCTCGCTAGACCATGGTCCGAGGTGAATTGTTCTAGTGTCCTAACACTAATAGTAGGCCTATCTATTTGCATGCACAGAAAAGGGGTTGCTTAGCCACAAAAGGTGTTTTTACAACCAAGCTTCACCTCCACTCAAAGGTCAAAGTGTAAGCCAACTTGCATATCCATTTTGCTCAAAAGGTTCACTTAGGTTTTTCCAAATTGCCTTGTTCAAAAACTAATCCAACTTACTATCCTAGGCCATTGTCCCAAAAAACCAACCCACATTATCAAAAGAAAACTCTTCAACTCACCTTCCCACCAAAAACCAACTTATAGGTACCCAAATAAAAATTATACACTAATTTTTATTTGGGTACCTATACATGGCTTTCATTTTAAAGAAATTAAATGAAGTTTATGAAAAAAATTAAACTTTAAAACTTAAGTTGCAACAAAAGTCAACAAAAATTTAGAAAGTTCATTATTCAATCTATGATTACAATGGAAGAATGGTTAAAGCAAATAAAATTGTGATGGGCATTAAATTTTTAACAAAACTTTAAGTTAAACATCTTCTAGATTTTCAAAAAGATTACTAAATGTTTTGCATTTGTGTTGTATGGGTACAAAATTCACACAACATTTTGTATGAAACATGAATTTCAATACAACAATGTTTTGTTTGTTGATTCATGTATTTTCCATATTGTAAAATTGTTTTTATGTGAAAAAATAAAAAATCTTTTCTCAAGGATTGTGTTAGAAAGTGAAAGTATGTAAAAGTAAACCACTTGATGACCCTTATATATATATATATATTTTGCATTTAAATCATTTTAATAATGCCATAAAGTTTTCAATGAACTTAACCTATTAAAGAAATCATATATGGTCATTTTTAATGTATTTTATTATTTTCGTTATTTATCATGAATTTATTACTTAGATTAATTCTACACATTTTTCAAATCAAATAATTCAAACAATGTGCTATTAAATGTTTGAATCATCGTGCACTTTAATACATATTTTTTGAAAAACATTTTAAAGTTTTGCATCATTAAATGTGCATAATTCTTTAATTTAATTAGTGTTAACATCCTTTTATTTTTGACTGGTTGAATAAAGCCAAAAAATGAAAATAAAAATTGAAAGTGCTAAATCAAGTGTTTTATAAGGATTTTCAATTGTGATAATTTGCACAATTTTTAAAAAAAAATTCCAAGTTTCTATAGATGTCTATAAAAGGATGTTTTGTGGCACTTGGTGGTTAAATTACAAAATTCCATTAGCTTTTGTCCTTTTTTATCAATTATGTAAGTTCAAAACATCTAAATATGTAGTTAGGCATGTGTGGTCGAAATTTCATCAAATTACAATAAATTAAAAAGATTTGTGCACAAATATTCAACTGAAGGTCTTTTAGCATTTTGTGGCATTAAGTTGCCAAACTACAAAGTTGTGTAAATTACAAACATTGAAATATGTAGTTAGGCATGTGTGATCGAAATTTCATCAATTTACACTAAAATTAGAAATTTTTTTATGTGAAATGTTCAATTGAAGGTTTCTTAACATTTTGTGACATTTAGTAGTTAATTATAAAGTTGCATTAGTTTTTTGTCTTTTATTTTTTGTAAATTTTGTAAATTGTTAACATCTAAATATGTTGCTATGCATGTGTGATTAAAATTTCACCAAATTATTAAAAGATTAGAAAAAAGTGTGAGTAAATATTCAACTAGGGATACTTAACATTTTGTGATCAAATTATAGAGTTGCATTAGTTTTTTGTGTTTTTTTTTAGTTCTATAAATTGACATTCAAATATGTAATTAAACATGTGTTGTTGTTGAATTTCACCAAATTATAATAAAATCAGAAAAATATTGTGGATAAATGTTTAGGTCTTGATTTTTTTTTATTATGACAATGTGAGATCCTTTAAAAATAAATTTTCATACATTCAAATTTGATGTTTGAAACATATTTTTAAATTTAATAATAAAGTGCATGTTATGTATTTAACTCATTAAATCTTGTTTTAAACCCTTTTTGAATGTTGGATGACCTTGAATTTTTTGAGAAGATAACTAAAATTCATATTTGCACCCAACATTGGGCCTCATTTAGAACTCTTAGTTGCAAAAATTGATTCAAAAAAATTGTCTTTAACACATTTTTCATCTTTGTAACATTGAATGCTAAAAGTGTAGACTCCATTTTAATGAACCTAAGATTATTATAGAAGTAAAAATATATATATTTTTGGCATAACCAAATTGAATTAGTTAAAATATCATCATCAGATAATGCAAACATTGCAAGATGATCAAATAATCTAACAACATGCGTTCTAAAATTGAGGAATTGAAAAACATTTTAATTTTTTATTTATTGTACATGGTAGCTCTTGACATTGCAAGTTGATTATTTGAGATAAAAATTAATAAACAAATATGTATTATGATATATTGACCACTTGTAAAACCATAGGTTTGATAACTTCAAAAATTTCAAAAAAAAGGTTGCCAAATAATTTCATTTATTTTTTAAACAAGAAAACACATGAGTGTAAGACATATTTTATGTTTGCTTATCATCTCGTAATGCCCACTAACTATTGTCACATTGTAATTATTATTTTTAACAAAATTTTTAAAATAACCAAAATGTTTCATGTAGTTATTACCTAGCGTTTATAAACTTTTATAGATTATGCTTATCATTTACAATAGTTATATACCTTTAGTAAACCTTAAATCTAATGGCTACCTCCTTGTTGTTACTTTCTAATGGTAAGTACCATCATAAAGTAGACTGCATTTTTTATTTCAAAATTAAAATAGAAAGTAGATAATATTGTAACTTTATAAAATATATATATATACATAAAAGTAACAAAACTCCATACAAATTTAATATGAACTATTATCCCTTCTTTTATCACATTTTAAGTAGAACACACAAAAAAGAAACACTAAAATCTATACAACCTTCAACCATTCTTCATTACATAAAAACAACTACAATTTTTTTGCATGTTTTTTTTCTTTTCTCACACAAAAATGTCATATATAAACATCCTCTTAATGATCTAATGTTTAATCCTTTATAAATGATAAAAACCAATGACCTAATCTTGTGATGAAAATTTTCATTCTTCCTAATATATAAATAAGGAATTCAAGAATGATGTTCGTCACACAAAGGTTGAATCCATATCCTTTTAAATTTTTCTTATTCTCTTAGATCTCCTTGTCATAATCCTTTTCCACACACCTTAATTAAAGGAAATTCATTCATCCTTTATCCACTTAATTAATTAACTTATATGGTTTCACCTTTAATAAATAAAAAATGGTAAATAAGATACTAATAATTAAATAGTTATTACGATGCCTTTACCAATAAATGACCCTAAAAAATTATTTTTAATAACTAATATTATTTTTATTATAAATCCTTCCAAAATTAACTTTTGATTATTTCACCCCATGAAAGTAATTCATTGTGTTGATGGTTATATTGTTAGAAACCACTTTCATTCTATAATTTTCATATGATTGCTTTGACATTTTACGGTAATTATCATTTAGTGACATTATTATCGTTTCTTAACATACATGATGTTATATCAACATAGGACAAAATTTCTACCTTTAACATCACTACTCTAAATGGTGTGAAGCAAAACTTGTAAATGAACACACTGTTGTAATTGTTGTAAGATTTTTTAAGAAAAAATAATTTATAAATTTAAGGTTCTAAAGTATGTGCTTATTAACAATGGTGGGGATGGATGGTAAAATTTGATATGATGTGCAATTTTTTTGAAAACATTTATTAAATCATTATTCCATATACCTTGAAACATCAACCTATATGGACATAGATTTTTTATGATGAGAATGATTACAAATGTAACATAAAATGATTACTTAGATGAAAAAGTGAAAAAGATCACAATGACTACTTTAAACCGACATTTAATATGAGATGTTAATCATTCATCAATATGGTGGTTATATTTGTTCCATGTAATTGACAATTTTTTGTTTTGCATTATGGTTGCATGTGTTTACATTCATGAAAGTAAAAAGAAATGTGGGCATTTGGTTTCTTTATTTTATTGGTAAGTTCACAAACTTATCATTTTTGTTACTTATTTTTCATAACAAATTATAAAACATTGATAAATTTTATGATGACAAGAAATTGGAAAAACTTAGACTATAAGAAGTGTAAATTTATTCGAATTAAAATGTTTTGTTTATTTTTAAAAAGAAGCTAAACATTTTATTCAAGTTTTATGTTTTGAAAAGTCTATGAGCATTAAATGCTAGTGTGTGTAATGCATTTTTATCATGTGTGATTGAAGAAAAATGTCATATTACAAAACGATTGTTTTCTTTCTAAAGTTTTGTTATTTCATTATGTCATGAATTTCATTAAAAAAAAATGGTTAAAAAATAAAATTTGGGGGCTATTTTTAAAATAATGGTAAAAAAGTTTATGGATTTCATGAGTGGTTTAAGTGGCATGTTTCAATTGTGTTCAATCATAAATTTTTTTTAAAGAAATTGGTTTGCTTTCATGTCTCTAGAATAAAATATTTGCATTGTTGTGGGTACTCTAGAGGGGAAATGAGATATTGTGAATAGATCTAAATTTAATGGGAAGAATTTTTGTGTAATTTGTTTCAAATTATGTTTACATCTATGTTTAACTTTTTGAATTGAATGTTATTGTAAAAGGGAGATGTCGCAACTTTAGCCTTGGGCTTCCGACTAAAGTAAGGGCTTGCAAGAATGCGCGACAAGAAGGAGGCTCGGAAAGCACATCTTATACTCCTGGGAGTGTAGGAGAGTGTGAAAGAATGAACCCTCATATTCTCAAGTGAACTCCTACTTGAAGAGTTGAAGTCCTGATGGATTCTCGAATTTTCAAAAAGCGATTGTAGGGTCAAAACCTATTGGATTAAAGATTCCTTTATATTATTGAAAAAATATTGAAATGAAAATCTCTAAAATGAGCTTGCATGACCATTTGGACATTTGAAACACAAGTTATGACCAAAAGAAAGGCTGGGGGTCAAATTGACAACTTGACTTTCGAGCACTAAAAGTCAAGAATTGACTTGATTTCCTTGTGTTCAGGTGGCGTGCAACATACTATCGAAAAGATCTTGACGAGGGCTATAACTTTGCTTTATATCTCATTTCAATCAAAGGTCCGCATACAAAGTTATGGGGCCCCAAAGCCGCGGGAGTCCCAACTTTGAGAATTTTGGGACTCTCATTTTACGAGTCTTGGGACAAAATGCCATTTGGATGTGCGTGTACAACACAAGTGGGTTTAGGACCGAAACTATGTATGATTACTACATAGCTATGAAATCTATGTTCTTGGTTGCAAAATTATTCTCTCACCCTTCTCTTATTTATACAAAACTCACCATTCTCCTATCATGAACTAAACACAAACAACACCAAAACCATTCAAAATCAAAAGCCTTTCAAAATCAAAAGTTCAATTCTCACAAACTTTGCATTCATACCATAACTTTGTACAAGTGAAAGTGTTTTGACATAACATGAGCATGCGAGAAAACACAATCAAGACAACTTATGTGTCTTAGGAAGAAATGTACTTGGGCCGATGAGTAGGCATCACACTATGCAATGGCTTTTTGTGACCCTCAACATCTTGAATAAAAATGTTTAGCCAAAGTTATTTTTTTAATAAAAGCCCTATTTTGACAAATTTTCACTAATCTTCATCCAAAACATTTTGGACAACTTGATGTTCAAGAATATACTTTATTTTAAGGGTAATATATAAGGGTAAAAAATTTGATATGATTCTCATTTTGGGTGGTTCTCACTTTTTCAATGAGAACCTTCAAAGTCTTCATTCCGATTCTCAGAGCGAGAATCGGAGGTTTTCCCACACAGAGATGACTTGCATGTCGGTTTTCTCCCATCGGAAACTGACTTTTTGAAAACGTCTGAATGTATCAGTTGAATCTTTTTTGACGAGGTATTAAAACATGCGAGCACCAATTTTTAGGGTGTTTCGCAGTGTTTTTCGCAATTCAAGGTCACAAACATCCATTTATATATCAACCAAAAAGAAACTAGTCAAGAAACTTCCTAAAGCTTATCCACCACATGTGTCGCGCTCCCAAGTTCCTCGTAGACCCACTTGAGGGTGCAAGTATGCGGCAATGCGGAAGCAGTTGGAACTTGGGGCACGATCCCGACTTCTAGCACTAGAAAGGGGTGAGAGGGGCATGCTAGAAGCCCCGGGAATGACTAGGTAGAGTGCACAAGCTTGACTCACTCACATGGACCCTCCATGAACCACTCCAAGTGGTTAGTCCAAAGTTGGAGCACCTTTGGTGCTAGGAAGAGCCACGGCCCAGACCTTGAGGAAACCATCACCTTCCCCTTTAGAACTCATCATGGAACCTTTTTGGTGTTGGGACAAGCCACGGGTGAACTCGGACTCACTTTGAACACACACACACTCCGGGCTCGGGAGTAA
>Ga0116227_10003033_pt1 | contig 37685 bp, 22 predicted proteins | sample S1TSphgellanicum_FD_89693 | JGI IMG/M metagenome (GOLD analysis project Ga0116227, IMG submission 89693) | Host-associated microbial communities from peat moss isolated from Minnesota, USA - S1T2_Fb - Sphagnum magellanicum MG | ecosystem: Host-associated > Plants > Peat moss > Unclassified...
ATTTTAAAGCTTTGTTGTGGGGGAGCTTAGATAGAGTTGTGTTTGTAAGAAACAAGCTTTATATTGATGCCAAACTCATAATAATTTCAAGTATGATAATGTTCATTTGTGTTTATTCAAAAGGCTATTTATGTGGGCATGGGTGCCTAACATGTATATTGATTATGGGGTGTTACATTTTATGTAGATTTATCTAAATGTTGGTTTTGGAACTAGATGTAGAAATTGGGGATGGGTACAGTTTGGGTTTTAAGAATGCGGTCATGATGAATGTTTATGATAGGTGTGTTTCAAAGCTTCAAATTTCAATATAGTGGTGCATGTAATTATTTTTGTCCTAGTTGGAGGTTATGTTTATTGTCACATTGAATTATTTTCCCAAATATTCTAAAATTTGATTTAGGTGTATTAATGAATTGGGATGTCTTTTACATTTGATTGTGTAGGCTAGGTTTGTGCATATGGTGCCATAGATGTTAGTAGAAGGTTGGTGTAAATGTAAAGGATTCTTCTATTTGGAAACTATGCATTGGGGAGAATGCTTGTTGGGTTAAGGGTGGGACAAATGAGGATGTAATGCATTGGAAAAAAATATGGTGTTTTTTTCTTTTAGTGAATGGCATGAGGTGGTATAAATGGACAATATCATGTGATCAATCATTATTACCAAATAATGTTGTTAACAACATAATAAGTGGAGATTACATGCGTAAGGCATGGTGGATTAGTTTTGTGAGGGTATTTTATTTGAATTGGAAGGCAATGTGTAAAAAAAATTCATCATAAAATTAGCATTCGATGATTTAATACTAAAAATTGTACAAAGTTTGTTCATTCATAGATTGGTACATTTCATGCACAAATATCATGCATTGAAAACATATTTGACACACGAATATATAAAATGATACAAAGTTTGGTCATTCATAGGATCATATTTTATCCTTTAACACATTTATCTATGTGTCAAACATGTGTTCAATGCATGGTAACTTTTGTGCAAAAATATATGAATGAATAAACTTCACACAATTTCCATTATTAAATCATTGAATGTTAAGTTTTTGATGCAATAATCTGTGTGACAAAAGAAATATCAAAGGTACAAAGTTGGTTGGATATTTTTAAAGTTGATTATTGTTTTATCAAAAAAGTTTAACCATTTTACATAGTTGTGTAGTTTGATCATTTTTCATGTTTTTGTTGCAACTTGCCTTCCTTTTGCAATTTAAAGAAATTTTTGAGATTTTATATTTATTTTCTATGTTCAATGTTGAAGAAATTATTCTTTTGGTTCAAGTTCAAGGGTCCAAGTTGAACTTGTGGTTTTTAATTAAAATTTTGGATTAGGAAAATGATTTTTTTTTGTTGAAAAACATATTTGACTCATTTTACAATGTTACCAAAATTTCTTCAAAATATAGCAAAATAAACAAAAGTTTACCACCAAAAAATCATTGTCCTAAAGGTAAATATTGACCCAAAACAATTTTACAAACCGTGCATGGATTCTTGCATGTAAAAATGTGCACGACTTTTTAATTAGTTGAAAAAATTTGTGGTGTTTTTGCCTCTCCTTTTTAAAACAATTGTAGAGGCTAGGGGTAAAGGGTTACAATTTTGTCTCATTGCAAATGTTACCATGGGGTAGCATTATAAGCTATAAGGTTCTATTTGGTGGTCATCAATATAGTGTTTGTAAAATTATTGATTCTATAATTGATGATCACACAATATTATTTTCGCTAGAAGAAAAGTTATCATTTTGCAACTTTTTTTTCAATTACAAACAACATTTTCTAATTACAAATGACATTTTTTAGTTGAAAATTTTGGTTGCACTAATAAGTTTTTTTTTCTAACGTTTCACCTTATTAAATGAAACTTCTTATAACATCTCCACCTTCAAGATGATTAACATTCATGTATCTTACGAATGTTAATGGCCCTGAAAGGCTAAAATACAACGCCACCATGATGTGTTTTTTGTGCCCCCATTGATGTTCATCATCTCATGATGTTATGTCATCTCTCTTCCATTGGAAGCCATTCGCATACATTTCACTTTCACAATGTTTAATGTCCATATATTTTAGTTTTTGTTTGATTCACTAATCAAAAAATGGGGTACAATTCATTAGAGTAAATCACTATGGGACCTTAAAAATGAAATAAGTTCCCCCATCCTAGTCATTTCACCTTGCTTAAAGTTGTATGTCATTATAAGGTCAGAATGTAATCATCATGTTCCATTGTTAGTTAACATAATTCATTAATATTTGAAATAATTCAATATAGTAAATAAGTTTTTCTTTATTTTTTAAAAATACCCTAGGTTATTGTACCTTAAACTATTATAAATTATTCTACCTTAGGTTATTTTACATTATTATACCTTACATTATTTTTGGTTTTTTTTATTATTCCACCCTAGGTTACTATACTTTAGGATATTTTTAATTATTTAAAATTATTCCAACCTAGGTTGTTATATGTTAGTCCATCTTAATTTATTCTAAATTATTCTACCCAAATATATTTTCAATTATTCTACATTAATCCACCTTAATCTATTACAGATTATTCTAACCAAGGTTATTATTGATTATTCTAGGTTATTATTGGTTGTTTACCCTATGTTATTGTAGGTTATTCCACCCTAAGCTACTATAGGTTATGCATTAGGTTATTTTAGTTTATTATAAAGTATTCAACCTTAAGCTTTTACAAGTTATACCTTCAGGTAACTTAAAATGGAATAACCTAAAATAATCAAAATAATATAGAGAATAATAACTTAAAATAACCACAAATATTTTTAAATATTATAGAATAACTTAAAACATAATAGTTAAAAATAATAATAAAATAGCTCGAAATGGAATAACTTATAATAATTTAGTGTTCAATAATTTATAAGAACCTAAGGTAGAATAATTTAAAATAACCTAAAGTAAATTAGTTTATAAAAATTTAAAACAACTTTAAAATAACCTAAAGTGGAATAATCCAATATAGGTTATGCTATAATAACCAAAAATAGCCAAAGGTGGAATAATTTAAAATAACATAGGGTATACTAACCTAAGGTAGATAATTTAAAAACACCAATGATAACCTAAAATAGCCTAGGACTAAGTTAAAATCTTAACCTATGGTAGTTTAAGAAAAACCAAAGGTAGCCTACATTAACTTAAATTAATTTAGAATAGCCTAAAATTAGAATAGGAATCTAGCCTATGGTAACTTACACATAGGTTTAAAAAATAATGTCCATAATAATATGGGGTGACAAATTGAATTTCATTTATTTAAATAGTGGTCCAATGGTTAAAATTTTGTTTTTTAAGCATGGAGGTGAGTGATGGGAGGTGATTAGAGGTTCAAACCTTCACAATTGCACCCTAAGTTGGTGGGCTAAATGGCCTAAATTAGCTTAAGTTTTTAGTTGCATAGTCTATTCTAAATTCCTATGTGCTTAACTTAAATTAGGTTTTTAGGTTAAATGGTGAAATTCCTATCTTTAACCATTTAATTTAAGATATTAACCTTAACCACCTAGCTATGAACTACAAGGCTAGTCTTGCAAATTAATTATTAATAAATTTGATTAGTTGTCAATATAATAAAATTGATTAATTACTAATGAATTAATTATTATTGAATTCGATTAACTAATAATCAATTGATTAGTAATGAATTTGATTAATTATAAGTGAATTAACTATGAATGAATATGACTAATTATTAATGAATTCACTTGTTTGTAATAATTAGTCCCAATTCACTAAAGGGTTGGCCACTTTCATTGTGATAAATTTGTCCAAGTTCATTCAAAATTTAATGAAATACAAAGTGAACTAGGACACATATTAGTGTAATGAATTCCATTTTATGTGTTTGTTTGTGTTGTGTGATTCTTTCCAAACCACTACATCAAAATGTGTCTTAGTTCATTTTGGGTTTCACTAAATTTTGAATGAATTTGGACATTTTTACCATGGTGAATTGGTTAACCCCCAAGTGAATGGGGACCAATTGTTACATGTAATGAATGGGGACCAATTGCTACATGTAATGAATTGGTCCACTAGTACTTAGTGAAATACAAATTTACCAAACCATTTCACTTGCTAGTTAATTAATTAGGTAACATGGAAATCAATTAAATTTAAATTATTTAATATTTAATGTAATATTTAATACTATTGATAATTTCATGATTTTCAACTTATGAATTATTGACACATGTCACTACCTATGTTAAGTTAAAAATCTAGCCTAGGTACATAGGCCATGTAATCAACCTAAGTAGACACCTACTCTAAAAAACTACATAAGAGAATATTTGGTCAACTTATCATTGTTGACCAAACACACCATTTGTGAAATTTAATCCTTTGACCTCTAGGATGGAGGCAAACACCTTTACCATCAAACCACCACATTTGTTGTGGTAATGTGTTACATTGCATTATATTTATCAAATATTTCATTTTAAACATTACAAAAACATAAACTTTGAAAATTACTTTTGGACAAAATTTCAATAAGATTTATGTTTTTTTAATAATGTACATAATTACATAAAATCATTTGAACAATTTTTTTTGAATATCACTATTCAATAACATTTCAATGACCATTCTTTTGAAAAAGAAAATGTTTAATAAATGGATAAATTTTTTGTTAATATAATAATACTACCGATGTTAAGTTACTTTTAGTTATTCTAGGGTTACTTTTGATTGTTCTGAATTATTTCACCTTACATTATTTATGGCTATTTATGATTATTCTAAATTATTTTGGGCTATTTCTAACTATTTCACCCTAGGTTATTTTTGGTTATTTTATGTTATTTTCGGTTATTTCACCTTAGGCTATTTTCAGCTATTGTAAGTTTTTTTTGTTATTGCAAATTATTTCACTTTAGGTTATATGCAATTATTATAAGTTTTTTGGCTATTTTAAGTTATTTTATCTTAAATTATTTTAAATTAGGCGAGGCTATTGTTGGTTATTTTGGTTGTTGAAGGTTATTTCACCTTATACTATTATTGGTTATTCTATGATATATTACCATAGACTATTTGTGGTTATTCTATTGGTGGTTAAATTACCATAGGTTATTAGTGGTTAAATTACCATGGGTTATTAATGGCTATTATATTATACGCCATTGGTGGTTATCTTACTAATGGCTATTGATGGTTATTCTATCGGTGGCTTATTAATAATTATTTTATTAATGGTTATTGGTGACTATTTTATTATAAAATATTGTTGGATATTATAAGATATATTATCATATGCTATTAGTAGTTATTTTACATTAGATCATTATATTTTATTTTAGATTATTTTAAATTATTATACTTAAGATAAAATAACTTATAATAACATAAAGTTGAATAACCTTGAATAACCTAAAGTATAACTTGAAATAACATATATTAACTTAAAATAAAATAACCCAAAATATGGCTTAAGGTTAGTTGAAGAATTTAATTTAAAATAACTTTAAGTAAAAAACCTATAGTAAGATAGCTAGGATATTTTAAGGTAGAATAACATATAATAATTTTGGGTATAATAATTTATAATAATTTATAATAACTTAATATATAAATTATAATACCTAAATTAGTTTAAAATAATATAAGGTATATCATAAAGTAAGTCCCATAGTGATTTAGGTTAGTGAATTACACCCCACTTTTGTACTAATGAACTTTCATTGTGTGATTTGTTTTATTATGGGCATATTGAAATGTAGAAATTTCAATAAAACTTTGCTTGTGATATTAACTATCAAATTGAATGATGATGAAGGTAAGGATAATTTTGTGTGAATGTTGCTTGAAATATAGATCATCATCTACAACTTGTGAAATAATGGTAATAGAGCATAAACAAGTTGAAAACAACATAGACACATTGCGTATGATATTTTGAATAAAGAAATGGCACTAAGAATATTGAGATTGTGAGATGCACCCCCATGACATTCTTTTTAAAAATTAAAAAATACGTGGGTAAAAATATAAAGTGCAATATATTGGTTATTGAATAAATTTTTAAAATAGTTTTATAATAGGGTTATGCATATTTTGAAAATCAATTTACAATTATTATAGGGTATGCATAAATCCTCAACATTAGAAAAAAAATAGCAAGAATATAACATGTGTTAATTGTTAGTAGGTTCAATTAGTAATTAATTAATTTATTAATATTACAATCAATAAATTTACCTTATGCACCCAAAAGCCCCATCCAAAAAAAAGACCATTGTTTTGGTTGTCTAACTTTTAGGATTTAAAGTTGTTTTGGTCATTTGGCTTTCACGGTTTGTAGTTGTTTTGGTTGTTTCATTTCCAAAGTTTAAAGTTTTTTAGGGTTTAGGGCGACCAAAGGTTCGGGTAATAGTGGAAAATAACCAATGTTGTTATAGTAATTATTATTGTTGCAATAACAAGTTGTATCATTGATTGGAACAAAAGTGATTTGTTGCAAGGTCTACTCTCTTTCTTTTTCTTCAAGTTGTTGTTTCATTGTAATTGTTGCATAGGGAAGGAACACACTCAAGTTCGTCAACATCCTCAATGTGTTTTTCATGTGAATTTCATTTCATCATCTTCTTTTCATCAACAAAGAGGAGTTTCTTGAATAATAGATGATTATGTGTGTGTGTCATCACCTTTTTCTAATCTTGATTCCCCCTTATGGGGTTTTGTGTGTAGGGATGGAACAACAATGAGCACAAAGCTCCTACTCTTGGTTGTCATGATTGTCTTATGTTCAAGTGAACAAACTCACCTAATTTTATTTTTTTGGGTTACACATGTGTTATCACCTTCTTTTGGTCTTACCATTATGCATATTGTTTCTCCCTTCACATGGTCTTTATGTACATGTATGAAATGACGAGGAAGGTGTCAAAAGGCACAAAGCTCTTGGTGTTGGTCATCATTGTTTTCTTTTATTCTAGTGAGCAACCTTGCATGATCACCTTCTTTTGGTCATGCATGGGTGTGTCATTGCTTTCTTATGGCTTTCTCGCTATTTTTGTTTGATAACCAGTAACATTTATCTTTTAAGCTTTCTAATGACAATCTCATTCCCTCATTGTATATTCAAAGACTTATGGTTTTTTTTTGTTATTTCCACCTTGTTCATGTGTAATGAATATTTACTTAAATTTTTGGAAATGGATGATCGCATCATAAACATGCGCAAAAGTTATTAAAATATATATATTATGGAACTTGGATATCATGAACTAGACATGTTATAGATTAGGTTGTTGAATCATCTTTACATTCTACTCAGGGTAAAGAAACTTGATTGTTATGTATTATGAATGTACTCACCTTGTTGATGTGGACTACAAGACCAAGAAATAACTATAGAAACAACAAACCTTTGAAACCTTCAAGTTTCACACATCTGATCTAATAGTTAGGAAAGGATTTGTGCCTTGATTATATTTCTATCATGTGGAAATAAATATATGTATATATGGACACAATAGTTGTGTGATCTAAATTAAATAATGGATGCCAAAGATATTTCACTATTTCATGCAACTTTCTTGTTTATTCGAACAATGGGTTGATTGTCACTGTAGTTTTATGTAAATGGTTTGTGTTTTGTGTCTAATTTGTTAAATGTGAATGTGCAATAGGTCATGAACCTAGTGCTTTCAATGTGGATAGTTTGATTGAAACCAACCCTTTAACCCAAGATGGAAAGGATGAAGGAGTTAACACCCAAGTAGTTAAAGTTATGGACATCATCAACATTTTCAAATCACGTCCAGATCTAAACCATTTGGTAATTATTATTTTTTTTAGTTCAATAAAAAAACACATTTTCTTCTAAATGACATTGAAGTAGCAACTATTTTTTTCTTTATATAAAGCCTTTTAAACCTTCCTTTTTTTGTGTGATGTGGTTTTTATATTTTAATGGGTTAAAAATTTGAATGAATTTGAATGTAAGTCATAGCAAAGATGATTAATAAAAAAACATGGCATATGTACCTTATTGAGACTCCAAGTTCCCTCGATTCAATTGGTCATCTTCATTGGGTGGCCATGGATGGATTTTGGTAATTATTTTTCATCATTCAACATAATTTTTGTTGATCTCCAAGGACATTTTTGATAATGTTGAGACACTTATACTTTCAAAGTTTCATTGTGCAATTTTTTTGTAATTTCATGAACCTTGATGATATAGGATGTTTAACAATGTTGTTTAAATTGATTGTTGGGTGTCTAATAGTGCACATACATCCCAATCCATCAAGAAGGTTGTGAACAAGTCTCAATTTTTCAAGAAGATTGAACTTGCCATATGGGAGACCTTAAGTAAGGCACAATATGCAAATGAAAAGTTCACTTGGGGTGATGGAGATTTTGAAGATCAAATCTTCTACACACCTTTAGGAAGTCCATAAAAGAAGAACACTAACTTTGCTAACCTATATCCAAAAAGCCATTTAAGTATAAACAACCACTTGCATTCTACCATTGTGAAACAACTTACAAAATTGGTTGTTATTTTATAGCCACAAACTTCTATGGATGTTAAATATGCTTCAAAATGTGTGGTTAGTTTTAAATTATGATTTACTACTCTTGTTCATCATTAACATTTCAGTGCAAGGCATTTATAAGAAGGATTCTTAAAAGGTTCTACAATGGTGGTTTTAATGCATGTGGAGTTGAGTTCATATTAGTTGTTATAAGAAGGAATTCAAATTTCAAAAGGTATTATACATTAGTTTAGAAAAGTGAGCTCTAAATTATCTTAAAAAGAACTATGAATTTCAAAGGTGAGTAGTTTCAATCACTTTTCTTTGAAACAATTTGTTTGTTTTTGGTCTTGGAAATTAGCATGGAAATATTTGGTCCCTTTCATGTTCACATTTTCATTATTTGATTGTTGAAAGGATTGATTATTTTTTAAAACATGTTCTTTACCTATTACAATATCATTGATTTTTTTTAAAAATTACCATTAATGATGAAAACTAGGTTCTTGAACTTTTTGGCACTTTCACTATTTTTGAGGACTAATTTTATGTTGAGCTTCAATGTTTGTTGGATTATGCAAGCATTGTGGAGTGGCCCTTTCAACTTTGGGATGCAAAAGCAAAGTGCACAATCAAGGTTAAATTGGAGAAATTCAACAAGATTAAACTTGAAGCTTTTGTCATTCTAATGGTTAATGTTTCATTAGCTTGGGCAAAACAACAAAAGGTTGAAGCTTTTGGATCAAATGGTCATGTAGCCGTTGAAAAACTTGAATCGTAGTCTACTTTGGGGTGCAACTTGATCTATCCATGGAACAACTTCCATCGACATCACCTAGAGTAAGTGTAAAAAGCAATTTTACTATCAAACCAACACTACCAAAAATTACATCCTATTCAACTATGCATTCCACCCATAATTGGGTGGAAATCCCAAAATCCACTCTAATGGTTTAGGACTTTGTCCAAGTGGACATTACTAGGAAACAAGGTCACATGGCAACAATTCCACCGGTGATTTTACCCAATAACATGTTCAATGGTTGTTCGAACCTAATTTCTGCATTTCCATTCATCATCCATGCAATATGTAGTGGTTTTGGATGTTGATATTTTAATTTTAATTTTTTTTTATTCTTATTTTTTAAACATACCACCTATATACAATCATTGTGTGGTCAACATACAACCCATATATGGTCAACATATGCTAGTAGAAATACAATTATTGGTACCAATGTTTGAACCTTGATCTCCTTGGAGATTATCCAAGGTTTTTGCCATCCAACTACCATTTTCCATTGTAATAGAACATGTCAAAGATTACATATATCCATTTACAAGTTAAATTGCATGTGCATTCCACTGTGCATTTCCACTATGCAATTTTCATTGTGCATTTCCACTGTGCAATTTTTGCTGTGCATTTCCACTATGCAATTTCCATTGTGCATTTCCACCATGCAATTTTTGTCATACATTTTCACTATGCATTTCCATTATAATTCCCGCTATGCGGTTCTATTTTGCAATTTCCACTATGCAATTTCCATTGTGCATTTCCACTTTACAACTTCCATGAGCTACAATTTCCACTATGTAATTTCCACTGTGCATTTCCATTGATCCATGGAATTTCAAACTTCAAGTTTTTTAATGAACATTAATAATAACACAAAACAAAATATTTTGTTCACATCCAACTTTTTCCTATTGGGTCTCCATTGATGCATGAACATGAATGTAATTTAGTGGAAATTGTCCATTGAACATTCAGTACAATGGAAATTCATGGTATAGTCCAGCCATCACAATGTTGCATGATGGAGTCTTCTACCCAACAATTAATTGGGTGGAAACTTTAGTGGAATTGGACATTATTTCCAATAGTGCAAAGTTGAAGCCCATTTTGATTGCACATGAAGTAGTGGATAAATACTTACATGTCATTGAAAAGTTGAAAAAAAAATTTGATAAAAGTATCACTTGATGATCATCTATAGAGTCTGAAGTTTTAGGACCAAAATGGTATAGGTGTTGTGAAATTGTGGTGTGGAAAATGTTGTGAGGAATTAAAAAGAGCTAATATGACCATAGTAAGTTCACTATTTGTAACCACTTCGCAAATTTCAAGAAAAGTCATGTAATGTGTCAAAGAAAAGGTCTAGATTTTTCTGCCCAACTTCAATTTGTTGTTCCTAAGGGGAAGCTAATTTTTTTCATAATTGAAGACCATAAGAAGGTTGGCAAAGGGTATAAAAATTGTTGGGTCTATTAATGCACCATTTGATGCAAATGAATCACCTTTTGTTTTAATTTGTTGTCCTTAATTAATGGAACTAAAATCATTTTGGTACAAAGTATGACGTACATTTTGCAATGATTTCTTCTAATTGTGCCTTCAAAAGAAGATCCAAAATTTGAAAAACCATATGGAAGGCACCAAAGATGCAAAAATAGTGGAGGATGTTTCAAGGAAAGAATATTTTATTTTACTTTTGTTAATAGGCCAAAAGAGCAGGCCCTCAACATCTAGCAAGAGCATTCCCAAAAATCAAAGCAACCTTTATGAATGGAACTGAAATCAAACAACTTTATTGATGTTGATGTATCACATGGAGGTGAGATTGATTTTTTTTTGGTTTGTTGTATTGGGGTTATTGGTCCAAAACTTGCAAATATGTTGTAAAAAAACCGTTGAGACTCATTGTTTATTTCAAAATCTTCTTCATGGGTTGTAAAACTTCAAACTACGTTTGAATTGAAGTTGGGAAGTTTAGATTACAAGATTGATGGTTGTTTTAAACATAAAAATTGCAAAAGGCTATCAACTTTTGGTGAACCTTTCACCAATTTCAGTTGTGTTGTTTACTTTGAAATTCCACAAGAACCTAAGTTTAGAAAAAATGTTGTTTGAGGGGATGCAACCAATGATAAGGGAGGTTGTAGGGGACAAGATAGGAGGTTGAAATATTTGTCTATCATAGAACCAATTACCCATAGTTGTGGCATTTGCAAAAAGTATAAAGTACCGAGGTTGTTCGTTGGTTTCAAAAGGCTATAATTGTTTGATTCAAAATGTCAAGGTTGTTACTAAAAGCTAGTTCATTTGAACATGTTTGAAAAAAAAAATGTATTTCATGATGCACCCCCAAGTTCCTTAATGGACTCAAATGTGAGTCCAAACTAAAAACAATGGAAGAGCAAGGAGTCGGAGCACGCTTTTTGGCTCGCAGCACTTAAGGGGGTAGAGGGGCGTGCTAGAGCTCTGGGATGGGACTAGGAAGAGTGACAAACATCAACTACTCGCACGGACCTGCACAAAACCAACACAGGGTGGTTAGTGCATAGTTGGAGCACTTTTGGTGCTAGGACGAGCCACGGGCAAACTTGGACTCACAAGACTCACCATGGCCTGAACTTGGGGGAAGCCACCACCTTCCCCCTTATAATATATTCTATGACTCTCCACAAGGCCCACATCCAAATGGCATTTTGTCCCGGGACTCCCAAGTGAGAGTCCCGAAATTGCCAAAGTTGGGACTCCCGCAACTTTGGGGCCCCATAACTTTGTGTGCAGACCTCCGATTGAGATGAGGTTTAAAAAAAAGTTGTATCCTTCATCAAGAGCTTTCCAATGGTATGTGGCATGACACCTGCATGCAAGGAAATCGGGGTGATTCTTGACCCTTCTTTTGGCCATAACTTGTGTTTCAGATGTCCAAATGGATGATGCAAGCCATTTTAGACATCTACGTTTCAATATCTTTCCAATGATATAAATAACTCCTCAAGCCATTGGGTTTTGACCTTTACATCGCTTTCTGAACATTTGGGAGTCCACCGGGACTCCAACTCCCAAAGTGGAAGCTCCTTTGAGAGTGTGAAGGTTTGTTCCCTCACACTTTCCTTCACTCCCTGGCTCCCCTTTTGGTGTGCAATCTTGCAAGCCCTTGCCTTGGTCATGAGCCTAAAGCTAGGGTTGCGACATTTCAATTTTGTAACAATATATTGTCTACCCATTATATAAATGTTTTTAGAGGCAAATTTTTTTATAGATTTTTTGAAGGGTGTTGCAACAAATCTTAATCACAAAAAAATAACGACATAGGTGAGGTATTAGTAACAAAGCTTTTGCCCAAAGTATGAAAACCTATGGTGGCCATTGTTTGTGTGACATGTTCTAATCAAACTTTGTTAAACCAAGCTGTTATAGACAACAAAACAAGCGAACAACAAAGGTGTTCAATTTCTCCCTAGTGAACATGTTATTTTCAAATGTGTATCATAAATTGACAAAGAAGCAAAACCAGTCACAATATTAGTGGGTTTATCCTTATCATATTGATTGAGGATGAGACTCAAGTCAAGTTTAAAATTGCATGGGATTCCAAAGGTGATATTCTAATTTGCTTTTGTGGTGTGAAAATGGATCACTTATGTGTAAGTCTTCCTCCCCATTGTTGGAATTTTAGAGGATGTTGGTTACAACAAAATCTTGGATCCTTTTGCAAATAACACAATTGGCAATTTTGCTAAAGTCCTAATTGTCAAGACTTTACATGAAAAAATATTGAGATTGGTCCTTGTGGTATGTTGTATGTGCAATTGTTTTAATGTTAATTGGGTTCAACAATAGTGAAATGTTATCTACATTCTATGGAAATTTGAATGTCAAACCATTGTGGGACCTATTGTTGGGCATGCTGTGATGTTGATAGTTGTTGTTGATTTCAATTAATGCTAACAAATTATACAATACAAACATGTTTGTGATTAAAAATAAAAGTGGCGTAGATGGTTGATGTTTGTTGGATTGGATGAGGCACATGACGGTTGCTTGATCTTCATGACTAGGACCCTATAATCACAATGGCAAAAAACCTATAAATCCCTTGGATAGTCATGTGAAGTCTCTACAACTAGGTGTAGAAATTTGTTTTCTTGAGCATATTGGTCAAATGTATAACAAACACACTTTTGACCAACATGGTTTGAAGTTGGGGGACATACAAAGAACCAATAAACAAAATTGGGCTTCAATTCAAAGGATTTGTCAAAGGAAGGTTCAAAATTGTTTGAACATGTTGCAAACCAATGGAAATACTCATCATGAAAGTATTTTGGGCACTAAATTTTATTTGAAGATATGTGTAGATTACATTGAGATATTTATGTCATTGACTTTGGATTTACAAAATAGAATCATTTTAGCTTCCAAAGTGTCATTTTTTTCCACTTTTGGAGATTATGGTTGAACCATGGAAACCATTTAGCCACTAGGAACCCTAGAAAAATAAATTTCACAAATCTTTTTCTGAACCATCAATGATTTATGGGTATTAAAATACCTTGTCATTTTGTTGTTTTATTGATTATTTATTTTAAAGATTGGTACCTTGAATTAGTAGCTTTGCACTTGACTACATCAAATTGTTGCGAATTGTGTTTTTCCAAGATTAAAGTAATGGTGGGAATAGGGTGTGCATATGACTTTTTGGAACTTATGAGTTGTGCAAACATTTTTAGCCACCTTGTTGTCATTGAATATCATGAAAATGGGCTTCAATTTGGACAAGTCCACAACAAAATAGAAAAAGTGTGCGTTGACTTGCACCCTTGACAAGAAGGTGAATCTATCACCAATCTAATTTATAATATATAGTCTAAGGTCAAATGAAGATATAATTATAGCCTTAATAAAAGGGCTCAATGTTGTTCAAAATATGTTGACAACAATGAACATGAAAGGGGCTCCAATGGCTCATGGTAAGTGTTCATGGTTTGATGAACCATGAGGGTAGAAAAGGTTGATCCTAAGCATCTAGCCTAACCATGTTACACCTAGAAGAACCACAACAAGGGAGGATGATGATTAAGAGGTGGTATGAAATTATGCTAATGAAGAACAATAACCCCTTCCACCACCAAGTGTAACACATGCTAAGGGTGGGCTAAAATTGATGAGGATCTTGAAGGTGACTTAATTGATGATGACTTAGACAATGTGGTCATTATAAAGCATGAGATGCAAGATACAATTTTTGATAGGTTGAATGAAATGGATGGACAATTTTTACTTGACAATGGGTATAGGATTTCAATTTGCCCTATTGTGGAATAAATACAAAAGGAACATGATCTATAAGCTTGCATTCGTAAACCAATTCAATGAAAATCCTTTCCTTTCTAAGAATAAATTGACATGTGTGAGGAAATCAATGTATTTCAATCATTTAAATAATTATTTGATAGCTGCAATTTACAATACATGTTTGTTGGACAATTCTGGGGCAACAATTATGGTGTTTACTTTGTGCACAATTCCATTATTAACCAAATTGGTTTGAAGTGAAAGGTTTGTGAGAATTCAAAGGCACATAAACCCACCTTAGTTTGCAATGCCACAAATAATGGTACTTGGTGGCTAGGGAAAATCCAAAAGGGGGTTGTAATTAGATGGGGCCTCTAAAGGCAACCCATTGATTTGATGAACAAACCTAATGTTTTAACTAGGAAAGCAAGTGGGGGGGCTTGTCATAATGGTGTTGTTAAATTGGTTTAATAAATCAAAAGGTAATTCCAAATTCAAATATGATACAATTGATAACAATTGGGTGGACATAAATTTATTAATATTCATTATCAATATGAATTATGAGAGAAAAAAGGAATTTACTAGCTACTAGATCACCTTGATGCAACTTCTTTGGATGTGTTTATAGTTGGTAGGAAATTATAACTACCTACGTGTTTTGTTCTACAACATGGTTTGTTTCCAAAACAATGCCCACATATTCTAATATGGCATGTGTAAAGGAAAAATGTTTTTTTGTGTGTGTGGAAGGGGTGCACTAGAGGCTTCATTTATGCATGTGTGATGGGATTTAGGAGCATTATGACCTTTATATTTCACTAACAAGAAGAAAAAAGAAACAAATTGTCGACAATTCCTTGCATATCGTCTGAATTGATTTTATTTTCATAAAATATAAAATTCACAAGACAAAATGGATTTGAAAATAGAATCTTAGCCATTTTTTCAAATTATCAATCAAGTTTAGTTGAAGAAATTATCAATAGAAGAAAAACTATCTTTTTCAAGTTTCAACTCATCATTTGCATTTGCAACTAAAATATTCACAAATGACACTTTAGTAATGGACAACAAGTCAAAAAAGACAATTTTTCTTTTAGTGTATGGATCCATTTTATTTCTTCTTTTGTTTCAATTTTTTGGAAAGTTGATATCTTATTAATATGAACTTGTTTGAAACTTATTTTTGAAATCTTAGTTTCTAGTTTGTTTGTTGAATCTATCTTTCATACATTAATTAATGTTTTTTTTGTTTTTTTTGTTTTTAATAAAATAAGGGTATCAAAATTAAGTGTAAAGGAAAACTTATAATTAACTTAAGTTTGTAATGTAGCTTGAGTATGTGTATATTAAATAATTAAATAATAATGTGGGAATAAAATAATTCCCTTATTTAATACCCCCCAATAAATACCTTGTTTGACACACGTAATTTAGAAGTTCAACATTTAATGTCCCCCTAGGGACACACCATGTTTTGAAAAATGAACTCATCGAACATTTGTGGGCTAAAAAAAACAACCAAATACATTAAAGTTGCATTTGTGCCCTACATTCAATCTATTCTTTTCAATTTGCCAATTCTATTAATGGGTTTCATTTATGTGATCCTCCCTAAATAGGTTGATAGGTTGTGAGGGAGTTGGAATTAAAGTTGTTGCAAATTCAATGTGGAGTTGGAATTGATGTTCAACTTTTTAAAGCTCTTATGTTCATCATGTGTTATTTTAATTTATAATTTTTCTTTGGGCATAATGAAGAATGTCATGTAGCTAGATAATTAAATCAACAATTGTTGTTTCCTTCAATGTGGCTATAACTGTGTGTTTTGTCACCCTAACTTGAGTTATCATGACACATTCATTGGCTTTTGCCACTTGCTTTGCTTCCTTTGTCACTTTTGACAAAATATTTATGTGAGATTGAAGTAGTCAATGTGTCAATATCCATGATTTCCACTTTGTTGGTACATTTCATAGGCATAGTCTTCTTCGTCTAATTGCACACATTAACCCAATGAAGTTCATCTTTCAACATTGTACAATAGTAAATGAAGCTAAAACTTAGATCTTTTGGATGTTTTAATTTATACAAATTCAAAGCTTTTATGAGGAGTTTTTGGCACTAGTTGTGTGTTCACAAAGTACTTGGACAACTCCAAAAATTCCTACAAACTTGGCAATGTTATGGTTGATCATGCCCCATTTAGTCTCTAAAAACTAAGTCTAACTTTTCTACATAAATGTTAGGTTGATTTTTGTTGGAGTGTTCACATACTTAGTCCCAAAATGTGCAAAAATAATTTAAACTAAAAAAATATTTTACCTATAATTTAGGATTGATTGAATTTTGAATAATTTTTTAGATTTAATGTGCAAAAGATATGGAATTTTGAATAATTTTTATCATTGAAAATTCAACATAGCTCAAGATATAAAATTTGAACGGAAATTTTATTTTAATTTAAAGTTTTAAAATGTGTAATATTTATTCTCTCAATATTATATATTACAATATGTGTTCAATAAGATAGGTCACACTAATAGTGCTTAAGTTGCATTAGTCCAAAAATGGGGTGAAGTGCATTAGCCAAAATCATTATGGGACTTTAAAAGTGAAATAAATTCATCCCACCTTAATCATATCACCTTGTTTAAAGTTATGTCATTATAGGGTCATTCTTTAATCACCATGTTTCATTATTAGTTGAGATAATTCGTTACTAATTAAAGTAATTCATTAAAATGAATTGTTTTATAATGTTGCTTTAAATATCTTAAGTTATTGGACTTTAAACTATACCCTAGGTTATTATACCCTAGGCCATTTTAAGTTAATTTTAACTATCTACCCTAAGCTATTATAGGCTATTATAAGCTATAGGCAAACATATTTTCCCTCTATTTTATTGTTTGATTATTTTAAGTTATTCCACCTTAAGTTATTTATTAGTATTTTAAGTTTTTTAATTATAAATTATTTTCATCTATTCTAACTTTATATGGTATAAATTATTTTAAATTATTCCACCCTAGGCTTATTTTAGGTTATTGTACCTTGTGTTATTTGTTACCATTATAGGTTATTATAAAATATTCCACTTTAGGTTATTTTAGGTTATTGTAACTTAGGTTTTTTTTTTAAAATTGTTATTTTAGGCTATTCCTATGAAAGACAAGACAAATACATAACTTGGAAAAAACTATTAGACTTGATAAAGAAAAAACTCAGCAATGAACAAAAACAAAACAATTGTATTACTTGAACAAAACGTGATTAAAGTTAAGCATGAAATGAGTGATAAATACAAAAGCCATAACTTGCCTAAGTAAGATTGAGGGGTGGTGCCTTAAATAGACTTTTTTTTATACTATTTAATGGAACATTCTATAAATATTAAAATTATCAACCTTTTGAAAAAAAAATCAATTAAACCTTTTTCTAAGTTTATACTAAATAAACTACTAGAAGATTTGTTAACCACGTCTTCTAAAAGCTTTCACCAATTTTTTTTTTAAAATACATCTTTTAAAAACTTCTATTGATTATTTTTAAAAAACTCAATTTAGAAACATTTGTTAATGGACAAACCCATTTTTGGATGGTACTACTACAAACCACTTCACCAAAATTCAAGATGGACCCAATTTAATTAAATTAAACATTTTTAATCTTTTTAAAATTGGGATTTTTACTATTGACTTGCATCACATGGGCTTTGTGTTCCCCACCTATGTCTATGTACACCATGGAAAATTTGTAAACACCTACATAGGCTACACAGTAAAAGATTTGTGTTCTTGAAATGTTTCTAAGATGCGTTCCTAAAATTTCTAGCTCCTTATCATTAAGTGTCAAGTCACACCATTGTGAAAACATTTTCGTAGGTTTATCAACTATAGTAATTAGGGGATGGCCCAAATTGTTGATTGAAACCAAAAAATGAAAATTGTTAAAAATTTGTAAACGTGATTGTAATGACCTTTCGAAACCTTTTAGTCCTAACTTTTGAAAATTGCTTAAAAAAATATGATTGCTTCAATCCATTATTTATTAATCAAATAAAAAAGGGCCATGTTAGGCCTTCCTAGATATTAAAAACATTTAAAAAGTGAAAAATGTGTTTTTATTGTGTTCTTAAACAAAGGAACCCAAAGTGGTCAATTTTTTCCTTGACCACTCATTTGGAATATTAAAACTTCATTTTTTGTAAATCCAATTAAAGCTTCAAATTCTACACAACTCGAGTAACTTTTTGACATAAAGTTTGAAGTGAAAAGTTTTATTTAAATGAATCCTATGTTATCTTGAAATCCAATGTGTCTAAAACATTTAGGGTGTGATGTTCTTAGTGGTACCATGCACCCAAGGATGGGTTTACTTTAAATCTATGTCTTTTAGAAACTATTAAACATATTCTTCATGGGTCCTTTTAGAAATTTCTGAAAATGTTCAAGATTATTTCTTAAGGAATTTTTTTAGAAACTTCTAAAAACTTTAAGGCATATTGTATAGGATATTTTGGGAAAATTTTAGAAATTTCCTTATAATTTATTGTTCATGACAATTCCACCTTAAACCAATATAAATTATTTTACCTTATAGGCTATTCTGCTTAGGTTCTTATAAGCTCATTACAAGTTATTCTTAGTTATTATTGATTATTTCCCCATAGGTTTATTTTAAGCTATTCAATCCTAGTTTATTTTTGGTTATTTTACCTTAAGTTATTCTAGATTATACCTTAGATTATTTAAACTATACCTTAACTTAACATTACATAGCTTAAAGTAGAACAACCTATAATAATTTATGATAGAATAACCTAGAATAGTTGAAAATAACTTACATGTGAAATAATCTAGAATGGCCAAAAACAATTAAGGTGGAATAACCTAAAATAATTGAAAATAATCTAAATGGCCTAAGGATCATTCTTTTAGGATGCCTTAAACATTATCATAATTATACTACAAAACCACTAAAGGAAATATGTTAGGTATGGACCCATGATAAGAAGGTATAAGGTTTTACCTTCTAGGGGACAAGGGTTATCCCTTGTTGCCATGGTTGATGGTGCCGCACAAGAAAACAATGGTACACCATATATTTTAGAGGCCTTGTATAATCGTTGATTGTCCTATGACAGAAGTGTAGTTGAGAATCCCTTTGAAATCCTAAAGAAGTTGTTCAAGGAGCTTTTACAAAAAACTAACTTACATATCCTTTCCTTACCCAATGTTGTCATCTCTTGTTGCATGTTGCATAACTTGATACTCAATGGTATAGATAAAAATGTTGAATTTTTTATGATTCAACTTGAAGTAAAAAATTAGCCAATTCCAATTATAAGGAGGGAATCGCAGAAATGGGTAATGACATTGATGGTGAACATGTTCTTTTACTTGGTAATGAGGTTTTTGGAACAACACAATGAATAACATTAGAATAATATTTTAAAATTTAGAGGCCATGGATTCGAAGATTAATCTAGTTCATGGTTTTACGTTTCATTGAAAATTGAAAATTGAATCTAAAAACAAAACTTTGGAATTAACAATTACCCATTCTAGGTCCAAATTCTTTAAGGTATACCACAAAGGACAATAAGGACTTAGTCCTTAATGGAATCTTTTTTTGTCTTATATTTTGATCCACATTTTATTAATGAGTCAAAATGTGTCAAATATTTTTTAAATATCATATTTTAAACCACTACAATTCTAGATTCCATCAATCTCACCCATTATTTGTCTTTACATGGTTCAATAGGACTGTGTAAAGGAATATAGAAAGGGTGATGTCATGACAATATTTTGGTATTCCTTAAGGAATTTGAACCTATTTACAATTATCTTTCATGCTCAATTAGTTCCATCATCATCACTAACCATGTGAGCGTTTGCATGGTGATTTTCATCTTTTGATGAATCTAACATTATGTTTACTAGTGGGGGAATATCATCTTTATCCTGATTGAGAACATGACACAACGTTGCATTCAAATTAACCAAAACATTCACCATGTTATTATTTTTATGATCAATCTTTTTGTATTTGGATTTTAAATACTATAGTTGGTATTTGTGAACCTTGTTTCTATGTTTTTCAATCTCAAGTTGCGTGGCATTGATGTGTTCCATTGCATCAACAAACATTTTGTTATTTTTGTATGACACTTCAAGGATTCGAAAAATCACATTCGTCTTCTTGCATTTGACACTTGTGTTTTGGGGTGCTATTAGTGTTGTTGGTTGTTTTCCAACTGCTAATGTAGATGGGTAGATGCAAGCTATGGTGGCTCAAAGGCGACAAGATTCCTAGTCCCAAAAGTTCATACAAATGGAAAAATTAACACTAGAATGGAAAAAATGTTTAAAAACTATGTTTAATGGGTCTTATGTGGTGATTAATCAACTAATAAAGTTCATATAAAAGGCTACCCATTTAAAAAACTCTTTATTATACATGTTAGGGGGGAAAAAATATCAATCCAACAAAAAATGACCAAGATTGGGACTTTTGAAAATATAGCCCAAATTTGGTCATTCAAAAGTCCATAGTTATTTGTTCGTTAAATTTTTTGTTGTAATTTTTTTCAATTCATATTTATTTTTCCATCATGTATCATATATTGAATCCATTTAAAAAATATTGAGATGAAATCATAACAAAAATGCATTTGAATGCTAATGCAAAACTCATATTATAGTCCATATGTCCACTTTAAAAATCCATTACTATATGATTGGCATATGTTTATTGAATTTCACCCTTTAATAAATATTCTTATTCAAGTTGGCAATTTTAATCCATAAATATTTTTTTCAAACTAATAATTTTACAATGTGTTTGTGGCATTTGAATAGAGTACACTCTTCGAAAAATCCACAAGGTCACAAAAAGTGAGCCACCATAGCTTGTATCTACCTAGATGCAGATTTCGGGATCATAGTCTTTTGATAGCCTTGAGATGACTTAGAGTATTCATCAAGGTTTACAACATGCACTTGACCCCATTGTACTCCATGCATTATTGCTTGTCGTCCTTAATTTGCATGCTTTTTGGGAACAAAATCTTCTCCCAAAATATCTTGTAGAAATGAATTTTGAGTTGTTATAAAATCCTATGCATCTTGCCTTTGTGGTGGAATGTAAACCCCATCTCCCTTAGCCTTAACGTCTTTCACATGCAAATGTATGTTCATTTCCCTTTCTCCTTGGAAAGATTCAATTACATAATAAAAGTTTGAAATCTTCTCAAAGTCAAAATTTAACCCATTCCATTTGTCTTTACACATTTGGCCATTGTGTGGGGTTCTGGCCTTTGTGATCTTTTGCAACTTTTCAACAATCTTTTATCTTGCAAGAAGCATATGAGAGTGTGGATCCACCAATCCCTTGAAATTGATGTGCTCTTGTTTTTGCATTCGATGAGTGCTAGGGTTTCAACATGAAACCAATTACCTTGTCTTTGGGCAAGAAGGTGCAATGGCTCCAACATCTAGACTTCCACCAATTGTTAAATTGTGGTTGCTCCAATTGATGAGGTGCGTGTTCCAAATTGCATTACAAAAAATGCAATTGCTCCAAATGATGTTGTGACTGCTCCAAATTGCATTGCATCTCCTTCCGTTGCTATTACACAAGGTATTATCCAACCTCCCCTTCCCCTTCTTCTCCTCGTCCCTATCCTTGCATTTTCTTGTTATTGCAATGATGACATTGAATTTTCCCACCAAGTTCTATGATTCTAGATTCTTGTGATGTGTGCAGGAACAAAAAAAAGGTCTAGGAAAGAAGCAAAAGTAGAAGAGGAAAAAGAGAAGTAGAAGAAGGGGGGAAGAAGAGGTAGCAGAGAAACAAAAGTAGAAAAGGAAGATGAGAGGCAAAAAGGAAAAAAAAGGCACAAGAATAGTTTGAAGAGAGGTAGGAAAAGGAGGGAAAATGGCAAGGGACTATTATCTAGGTTGTAGATTAGTAAGTAAGTAAGCACCTTATAATTAAGATTGGCAAACTATCACAAGTTATAAGCTTTAAAATGTACTTAATCATAAGATTTTATTGATGGAGTGATACCTTACCATTTGGTTATATCCATTGTTGGTGACTTATAGATAGCATGCCACGTCACCAAGACATGTCATATACTTACCAAAAAGAATTAACATATGTGAACAATGTTTGTAAACTAGTAGTTTATCATTGTCTTTACCTACAAGTGTGAACCGACCTTAAGTAAGGGCCAGTGGATTGTTAGTAGACAGTTAGTAAAAACAGAAATATATTGAGCTAACCACCATGGTCTAGCAGTGAACTGGAACCCGATGGAAAGTCTTCCTTGTGTACCTATCTTCCATCCATCCTTCATGGTGCACTGCTGGATGTTGATTGACTCTGGCCATTCACTTTGGCTATTAATGGGTGGGGTTCTAGAAGATCCCTCAAAGTCTTATTCAGCAATAGTGTTGAACATTTTATGGCCTGATACTATCAGTCTACCGCTCGTCTTCTCCCTGACTTCCTATACTCTAGTTGAGGATGCCCACTTTGCACAGTCTTTGAATCTTTCTGTCCTGTCTTCTAGACAGAGCATAAAGAGTTTTACTTTCTCCAGGAAGAAAAGAAAGACTAATGGAAACATATTTGAGGGCCAGGGTGAACCAGTACCCATGGTAGTTTCTTCACCTTTTTGAGTGAGACTTCTGGCAGGCCATATTAAGCCCAAAAAATGTTAGATTTTAACTCAGACACCTGATTTGGTATAAGAATGGGATATTTGTAATATTAAAAAATAACTTAAATGGATTTTTGGAATTTTTACCATGGTACCAACTTGGGTGCTGGTTCACCCGATGGCGTCAAGGGCATAAATAAGCCCAGCACATGAAAGCCAGCAAGACCCGGCAGGGACCAGAAAGTCCCATTTGACTGAAACTCCCAATAAAGTATTTTCCTGGCATTGCATGAGACGAGTTTTAGACGTTAATTAGAATCTCCCTTTGCTATAATCCTACACTTAGAATCTAGAACCTTCTTTTATTTCATTCAGGCCATACCCTAAGTTACTAAGGGATGCAATAGAACTGTATGGACAGTCAAACATGGAAACGTGTTGACTCCACTGTTGGCTGGCTATTGAGTTTTGACCCGGATATCAATAAGGTTATCAATCTCATTATTAATACCTTACCAGTCAGTTCTTGATTTTCTTATAATCATTTAATAACCTATCTAATATTAAAGTATCAAAATGCAATAACCTACCCTGGATGACCTGGTTATCATTCAGGTAGGTTATCAATCCTTAAACACTTAATGTTTTTATGATAGAAATCCAAAAAAAGAGAGAAATTATATATAAATTAACTAAAATTAAAACCCTTATAATCAGCTAATAACAGGTAGAATAAGTGATGGTTATAAAATGATTATTTGAGAACCCACACTTATACAGAACTGATCATCATTACCCTCACAATATTGATAACCTAACCAACTCAGGTTTTTTTCAAAAAATAACCTACCTGACATTTATGAAAAAGGATCAAGAACCCTCCAACACTGGTTGACTCCATTAGTCGTGTCTTGGCACCTATGAAAGATTGAAAATATGCTTGGGGACCTGGATTGCTGGGTTCTTGATAGGTCCTCTGACTTTGGAATACCCACAATGCCTTGGGCAAACCGGCACCCACATTGGTACCATGGTGAAAATCCTGAATTTTCTTAGGTTGCTTCTAACCATGGTTCTTTCCCATCCTAAGACTAAATCAAGGTCTCAGGAGTTCAAATTTGACATTTCTGGCATTGAATTTGCCACTGAAAGGCCCAACTCAAGAAGGTGTGGGTGCCGGTTCTCCGTGGCCCAATTCAGTTACCTCATACTAACTCAGGGTTTAGTATTTACATTACATAACACCTACTGCACTCAATTCCTGTACCGGGTTTTATCTCCAGTCCACAAAAGTATTTTCCCAAAAGTTCAAACTATCTTTGCAAGTAAAAGGTTGTGATAAGAGTTCAAATTGGGGTTCACAACCATTTAAGGAGCTGCTTTCCTCCTCCCCCACCCAACTGCAGGATGAGATGCCTCAAAGTTGTAAGCCTAAAAAAGTCCTGGGTTCAAACCCAGTGGAGTGCAGATGAAATTCCTGCCAGCCCTATGTACCTCCATCACCGAATTGTGCCAGATGACAGCTCTTTCATCTAGGTCTTCTTGTTTATTGTGGATTGTCATTTCGTAGTCGTGAGTCCTCTTTGCATAGGGTCTTTACTTGACTTCTGTTGATTGTTTGCTTTTGGTTTTTCTTAGGGTTGTGTCTACTTCTGTTCTTTTTGCCTTGTACTTTTGATGGATGGGCTCCCATCCTTGATTTTTATTTACAGAGTTTTTCCATCTTTGCCAATGAGCTTGACTTGGAGGTACCAAATGGCTTGTCAGGTCGGGTCTGCCATTTGTCTATTAGAAAGTTGCTGAATCCCACTGGTTTTATCCAAAAGGAACAAAAAGGAGCCCCTCCATGCATAGTGCAGCATGATCTGCTAATTTCAACCGCTCTTCTCTCCCAAAAACACAAGAGGACCAATTTTTGCTTTGGAAAATCTTGTACAAATATCTGGTATTTAATTTACAAATTGAGCACATGGGTATCCTACACCATGCAGATTTAAATCCAGATCAAAACGTTTAGCATCATCAATAGTGGGTGTGAGAGAAGTAATGAGAATTATGTGGGTAATTATAGTAACCATAATCACTTTCAGGATTGTAATAAGGAGAGTAGGCTTGGGTGGGTGTGTAAGGACTGTCTGAGTCTCTTAGAGCAAAATTCTGAACCGGAGGCCTGAAAGTAGGAGGATAATAGGGGGGATAGTAGGGATAAGGGGGTGGGTTATAGATTACATTGGTGATGGCCTTGTTGCTGGATCCTGCTGCCTCTTTCTTTTCCTCCTGTTTTTTTTTCTCCTCTGTTTTCTTTGTTTCTGGGATGACCACGAAGTCGGCTTTCTTGTCGACTTTCTTGGCCTTTTTCAGTACTTTTGATTTCTCTACCTTCCCCACAACTAGCACTTTAGAGTGCACTCTGTCTGTCTTCACATCCACAACACCTGCAGAAAGTAAAATAAAATGCACAGAATGGGTATGAGAAATTAGATTAGATAGCGAATCAGTTCCATGGAAAATCACACGCACCCACAGCAAAAGTCGACCCCGCTGCAGAAACAGAGAATATAATTTTGAATTTGTTTCCAGATGGGTTTAGAGTTTCACTCACCCGGCACTTCCCAGACTCTTTCTTTTAAGATGTCCTCACATTTGTCGCAACACATCTTGACATTCATTACCAGTTCCTGTAAATCCAAGCAGGTCGTACAACAGATCATGAGTCATCACAGTAATTTGCTGAATTCAGACAAAAGATGGCTAGCTCGGATCTGGACCCAGCAAATATACACGCAATTAGATGAAGAGAATAATCAATGGGGTAGTATGATCTCCCACCGGATGCTTCTCTTTCTTCTCCTCTTTCTTTTCCGCCGGCTTCTTGTCTTTATTGTCCGCCTTTTTGTCCTCTACCAGCTGCCACCGGGTTCCAGCTGGTGACATCCATGTCGGCCCCCCGGGTCCAAATGTGAAAACCTGGACACACAAAACACGTCTACAATGAGTGACAAACATGCAGCCAGCTTAATTATAGAAGCACCTTTTATCATCTTCTCTATTACTCTGAAATAGATATCACTCTGCCAAAGATCTTTGGCATAGTGACATGCTTCTGGACTAGGGATCCTCATGAGCTGACCTTTTCAGGCTCCTTAGGCTTGGCTGTCGTCCCTACAGGTACCAGCTGCCACCCAGGTGGTGGCATGGTTTGCATCCACCACGGCCCGTTTTGTCCATAAGCGAAAAACTGCACACAAATAAATTCGAGTCTCAAATTCAGCCTCTACAATTCATTCTCACTCTCTAGACTCTGCAAGAACTTGCTGCTGCGCTCTTTCAAATGTGCTATAATAAACTACACAGGAAAACTTCTTTTTCTGAACGAGTAATTCCCAAAACATACCTCGTTATGGTCCTGCATTCTCCCGGATTTTGTCCACACAAAATGATTGATTAATTAATTCCTTGCCACTGAGATAATGGATGCGTAAATCAATCACAAAATCTCAAACGCAGATGAGTAGTTGAAAACCCAACACACAAACACACACACACACACACACACAATGGCTTCAAGCCAAAGCCACTAATCACTTAGACAAACAAACAAACAGAGCTGAGCAACAACTGAACAATATACAAATCCCAGAGCTGAGGTTCAAACACCCACCTTACACACCCACAACCCCTCCCTAAAAGCCGTGGAGGAATTTCTCACATAGCACAGAAACAACTCAAGACAGAAAGGAGGCAGTTGGAGCAAGAGGAAAAGATGAGGGAGCAGAATACTAGGCTAGAGAGAAAATTTCCAGCGACATGTGCACTCAAAATCAAACAGAGAAAGATAGAGGGAAAAGATTGTTGTACAGACAGAAAACTTCGCAATTGTAATATACTTGACCCCTAAACCCTCGGCTTCCTAGAACAAAGAGAGGCTTGAGGCTCAAGGGTCCGTGAGCTGCGGTCCGCGTACGTACTTTACCGCTGTTTTTTGGGAAATGTCTACGATACCGAAAGTTTAACGCGGTTCACTACAGGCGTCGTGGGTAAGCCGTCGGTACCAGAGAGACGGCGCCACGTCATAAACTGCTGAGTAGACAAGTAGGTACCTAGAACGAACAAAAGTCTTCACATGGGTTTTTAGGAAACTTCCAAGTTCTAATAAGTGATGGGATTTCCGACAAAATGCCCCAAGTGAACCCGCGTTTGGATGGAACCCTAATTCAAGTCACTTGTGGATGAACCTAAATTCATCTCTTTTATTCGCTTCCACCTTGGTCAAGTTAACTTGTTATGTCAAGACTCTACCTACTTTTGCCTTCTTGTAGCTGGCTACTGCGTACCTCCTACTCCACTCCTCTTCCCAATAACTCACTACTGTACCTGTCGTAGAAAAAAAAGGGCCGTGGATCAGATTGCTTTTCCAAAAGTCGTCCACTATCCTTCGTTATAGGGCTCCTCTCCCTACTTCTAAGGGAGCCAATAGGTTTACAGTTTTCTAATAGAGCCTACTAGGTTTGCTTTTTTCTATTTCTTTGGTTCAGCAAAAGGCCTAAACCATAGAATTTTAGCCGAGATTCTCATTCTCAAATGTTGTAGAATGTGTCAAAAGCTCCTTGGCCATATAATCTAGTCTCAGGTTAGTTTTGACATTGATGAAATGATTTTTTTTTTTCGAGAAATTAATTCGTTTTTTAAATTTGAAATTATTGAATTTACCATGATCTATTATGATATTGTCACATGAGTAGTGAAATTATTCAAAGTATAGCATCTGATAATTATGATGATTTTCAACATGTCAATTTCATATTTTCACAAAAAAAATAAAAATTCACTATTTGAAGATGATTTAATGATGAAATTCACCTTAAGGTTAAGGTAGTAGATTGATATCTATTGGGGGAGCTCGAAGTTCCCCAACAATGACAAGCAAGGAAATGTTTATATATATAGGGTTTGCAAGGAAGGAGTTACTAGGAGGAAGAAGGTTTATGGTGTAGCAAGTTTTTTTTTTTATAAAAATTATTTAGGAAAGAATTTTTTGGGTGTGTGTTATTATTATTATTCTTATTTTATTCATTTAAAAAATCTTTCAATTTTGTTTTTTTATGTTATTGTGGTTGTGTTTTTTGTTGTGATAGATGTGGTTTAAATGTTTGGATTAGGATATCAACACAAGAGGTTGAAGTGGTCCCACATCACAAATTTACAAGTTTCATGGGTTTGTTTTAAATATGTGTTAAATTTGTTATTTAATAGGTTGGTTTTGTTTAAACACAATTATTGAACATTATTTCAACACAAAAGTCGTGTGTACAACTTTCATATGTAAACAACACAAATAGATATACAAGAACATTGTTTAAACAATACAAATATGCAGATGACATTCATGTAAAAACAAAGCACACTATATTGATGTTCAAACAATATAAATAGATGAATGATTTACATGTCTATTCCATATGAATTTATGAAAAATAAATTTTGCACAATTATTAATATTGCCAAATCATGGCCCATCAAGTTTGTGATGCACTTGATTAGTCATGGAAGTAACTAGGATCAAATTATGGATGAGATAGTTTTAAATGTTCTAGAAAAATCAATCATATTACAACATATGAGCTAGCTCCTAGCATAATAAAAGATCAAGTAGGTGTAAATGTTTCAGTGAAAGAACCAATTCATGTTGTAACAAATGGGTCACCTGTTAATCCACTAAAAGAACCAATACATGTTGCAATAAATGAATCAAGTCCTCTTACACTAGAAGAACAAGTGCAACACATTGTAGTATTTGTTCTTCCAAGTGACCAATTAAACTATAATTATGTTAATTCATTACCCCACCCTCCCTTTCCATGGGTGAATCTTTTTTGCCCACATTGAAATTGTAATACCCTAATGTTTGGTGGTCTTGTAATTTTTGGCCTAGCAATACCTTCATGTTTCACTTTTCAACCTTTACTTTCAAAAGCAATACCAAGTCAATGTGTTAACCCTGTTATTTTTTTGGGTTTTTATATATGTTTGTTATTTCAGAGCCAAATGGGCCACTTTGATTTGCCAAGGATGGGGTGGCATAGGCTAGATTTTCAAGTATATTTGTTTGCAAGGTTAAGGCTTGTGATGCATTTAATGTAGCTAAATACCTATTGGTTAGACACTTGGGTCACAAGCATGATCTTGCCATAAAGTTGGGGAAGTTTGGTCATTCATACACATAACACAAAAGGTGTCAAGACCATGCATCCATGAATGCATGTGTCTTAAATAACCCCTTCATTAGGTTTTATCGCAATGAGCCAAAGGCAATTCATCGAAATGCTAGCAGGTGAACATGTGAGCCTACTCATTTGAATAGAAAAGAATCTTTGAAAATATTCCATGCCATGTCATGGAATATTCTTGGTATATTTGTTTTCCACGTGGCAAACTTTAAATGATGTGGCAAATATACCATGACATGGCATGGAATATTGTGTCACGTCTCTTGCATTTTTTTAGGGAGTAACAATGGTTTATAGAACATGGGTTTGGCAAATAGAACTCTTGACTATAGTTTAATGTGAGGGTTTGAAAACAAAAGAAGACAAAAACATGCATTTCGTCATCCTTGGTGCAACCAATATTCCAAATGTTTAAAGCTTTTTGAATAAAATATAAAAATTTCAAAATTGTTGAAATGGGTGGAAATTGCATGGTTGAGAAATATTTGATGAAATTAAAATTTCAAAATCTTTAAATATTTGCCAAACATGTGTCGAAATGGCAAAGGTACTACAATATTATACATGAACCAATATACATGAAAGCATGTAATGATTGTCAAAAGTTTTATTGATGGCATCAACTTAAATGGAAATAAATTTATGAACAACAGTAATGTATATTCACCAAAACAAAATCAATTTACATCTCATGGAAACTGGAATCCAAACTTCTTACATAGTCCAAACAATAATTGAAAGCTTCATGAATGACAAAATCACAATTGATTTGATGCAGATACACTTGTGATGTATTAAAGGCTAAAGGCACTTCAACAAATGTTGAACTTCATCCCAACTACATGTACATTGATGAATGAGCTCTTCTGTGAACCCATAAAACATAATCATTTGTAAGATGTGATACACATGTTTACATTACACATACACCCCATGGCCACCCAGAGAACTTGCCAACATTGTGACAAAATCGACACATGAACATCCAAGGGAAATTTCCAATAGTCACATCGTATCCTTTGTCATCTAAAATAATACTGTAAATTTGTCCATACCCAAGTGGGGGGATATCAACAATGGGGAAAACACTAGTGCATTGGAAAAGTAACTTCCTAGCTTCCCAATTGTTGGTGTGATGTTGTCTTCAGGGGGGACACTACTAAAAAGAAGTAGAAAATACATGAATAAAAATATAGGGTGCAATATATTGGTTGTTGGGTAAAAATTATAAGTTAATTAGTTTTAAAATAGGGTACATTTTATTCAAATAATAAAGTTAATTATAATATAGGATATGTAATCATTTAAAATAATGGATTATAATTAACATAGGGTAGCTTTAATATGTATATATATATATAAATAAAATAATAATATGATGATAAAAAATGGGTTGAACAATTATCTAATACCCCCCTTAAAAATGGTCGTTTGACGCACGTAAATCCCAAACTTTACACTAAATGCCCCCCTTGGGGTTGTTGTGTTAATTTGAAGACTAAAGGATGTTTCACCTTCTTACCACCATGAGTTGTAGGCCAACAACTTACATCAAATGACTTCACAAGATTGTGGCATTTCATAGTAAGCACATGGGAATTGTTCAAACTAGAAAATTGGAAGCCAAATAAACTTTGAACATTGTTTCTACGTAGGCAATCAAATGAAAACCTTCTTTTTTTATAGAATTGTTACCTTTTTTTGAGTTAAGTTAATATTTTCTTGCATGGGCCATAAAGTTGGAACAACAAGTTTAACAACTATAAATTTTTGTGTTGTTCCACTGACGTAACAATTAAAGTCATCAACACAAAACCAATGCTTGTGGTGTTTGAATGATTTGTTGTAATATTCAACCTAGAAACCTGAGTAACATGGAATAGGAATTCTGCTTACATATTTGTAAAGGTTGATCCTTGCTTTGCATTTAAGCCCAATGGTTTTTTGGAGTGTTGAACATTGAATTGCAAAATTTTGTGGGCATCATTCAATATGCCACTAGCCATCAACACAAATTTTTCCTTCAATTCTAGGCCACTTCGAAATACCAAAGGTAACAAATTATGAGGATTAGAGGGTGATTGCTAAATGCATACATCCTCTACATTATTGGGCACAACAATAAGAACAATTACTCGTGGACGAAAGAAATTCACACAATTAGGATGATGGGAATCATTGTTTGTGTTAAGAGGAAAATGAATAGGTCACTTTGCAATCCCGAAAACCTCTTCTCCTTCCAAGTGAATAGGCGATTTGTGAAGGAAGACTCAAACATGTAATTTGTGACATCTACCACAAGTTTAGCAAAATCATTTGACCCATAAACCCTACTCAACAACAATTCATTCCTATCAGGACCATGATCAGGTGGACCACCTTGCAAGTATTATTTATAAAATGTAGATTGTTTAAAAACACAAACATAGTTGTTGGATGTTGTTGTGTATAGACAAGTGTCACATTTTCCCAACTACTACAACTATATGTTATAGACAGGTTTGGCCAAATTAGAAATGGGCATGTCAGTTCACTGTTCATCATTAAACTTTTGCAAATGAAAGGAAATTAAATATCAACAAAATCTATAATCTCGCAACAAAGATGGAGGCAAAGATGGAAGTAGAGTCCAAATGGAACTTGATTGCGAATGGATTCCCAATTTTGAATCAATAGAAGAGAAAAGGAGTCATAGGATGTTCATAGGTGAAATGTTCACATGGACCATGAAACCTCCCCATTGCCTAACATGAAAATGTTAGAAGCTTAGCCAATTTGTAAGCTCATGGTAAACTTGCTTCAAAAGCAACGCTTAATGATAGCCACCAATAACGAATTATAACATAGAGATTATCAACCTCCACTAAGGATTTTGCATTCTTGTATTGGTGGCAAAGAGCTTTGTGTTGATATTGCAATCCATGTTTGATCAACTATTTGGTGTGCCTATTGAACGATTGAATCTAATGGAATAAACATGTGTGTTTTTTATCAACCAACTTGATAGAAGGGCTCATAACCATAAACAATTATGACATCGTTCCAATTGGCTTGTGTGATATAAACCATGAATCCTTTAAAATTCAGTTTTGAAAACTTGTTCAACATTGTTTCATTAAGCTTTGTCCACATGATATGTTGAACTTTAGTGTCCTCATACTACATGTCACAAATTGCAATGGTCATCACTTTACAATAAGCAAGATTGTACACATGAGAATCCATAGTTGTCTAGCCATCAAAATGCTTCACATGATCAAACATGACCCAAGCATTCTACAAATCCTTTGTAGGTTGCATTTGCGTGACAAGGCTAACTCCACTCCTCACACTATTTATCAACGTCTTGAAAATGAAAACCTTATGTCCTACAACTTGTTTTCAAAAACAACATTTTTAAATGTAGTCATAACGACTTTTGGACTTCAGTTCAAGGATGTTATCACTATAGCCACACCCTAAACAATGTTTGAAAAAAGCAACCAAGTTACGAACGTTGGGTGAATTTAGTTTTAAAAACTTGATTTGGATTTGCTCCAGTTGTTTACCCTTTAAAAGATCCATCAGGCCATCACCACTATCTTCAAACAAATGCGTAATTAAGAAAGTCTTATTAACACTCAATGAAATCGCAAATATCTTAACATTAGGCATGGGATTGACCTCCTTTGCGATCAACCTTCTAGTCTCATCCACAAACTTTTTGCACTTACCATCCACCATAGGATGTTTGTGGAGCCTAAGATGAATCACTACTCTTAAGATTGATCGGAGTCTATGTACAACATAATAGATTCATCCACTACAATCCATGACATAGAGTGGATGAGCATGACAGAATTTGCATGCAAGGGATGAAACAGATGGAGATAATGCAATTTGGCCTATGATTGGAATATGTGTGCACTCACCACATTAGAAGATTTTAGTGTGAGAAGTAGTGTGCACGAAGTTCTCACAATTGTCTTATACACAACATAAGTGACCCAAGTAACAAGCCTTCTTGAAACTAAGCTCAAAATTTTTTTATATATTAATTGTGATCACCTTGCACCAAGCATGTCCATTATACTTTCTATCCATGCCTTGCATTTGCAAAAGCTCGTGAACAATTAGAAGCACAAGTGGTAATTTGAAATGGACATTTCCATTAAAAGCAATCGGGGAATTGAACTTTTTGAAAAGTATCGTGCTATAATCCAAATTTTGTAATTCATTGGTGGTATATATAAGGAACAACATAACATGGAGGTAAGAAACAACAAATTGAATACTACTAGTCGGGCTAGAAGGTCATGGTGACCACGGGGCAATAGATTAAAAAATCGTTATCGATGATTTGATTGAAAAAGGAAGTGGTGTCAAGTCATCACTTGAGGAAGAATCAGATAGTTCAATGAAAAAAAAAGATGTAAAAATGTTTAAACATTGAAGGAGAATCTTAGGAACCTTGTGTTCCTCTTTCACAATCTTGACAACAAAACCTACAATTCTTGGCATGAGAATGGTATTTTGATAATTGTGAGTTAAATTATCATGAACAATGCAATAATAGCCAAAGCCAACCACCCATTAACGCCCTTGAGAGGACATGGTAGGAATTAGGTATAACAAACTCAAAACCAAGTTATTAGAGTCATACAAAACATCCTTGGATATATGTAAAAAACCTAGCTGAAAAGCAAACATAGTGAACAAACATTGTTTAAAAAAAAAAGTTGTGCCTAAAGCATCGACCATGATGGTGAGGTCCAAGTGGCCAACAACATGAAATGTCGCCATATTACTAGGTGCACAAGGATGAGACTGAACTAATTGAAAACAAAATGACAAAGCAAGAACAATAACAATAGAAGTGAAAAAAATTAAAAGGCACAAACTAGAACAATTTAAAGGATGGGAAGGAGGAACCTTGGAAATACGATCCAAATAAACAATCGAAAAACCAAGGAAGATTAATGTTAGCAATGACTATGTTTTATAATGGAATGTGGTGAACATTATTAAACATGGAACATAATGTTTAAACAAGTATGCAAAACCTTCAAAACCCAACGAATAATTTCAATAGGTTGAGTGTCACAACCCCACTTTGAGGGAAGTGTGAGGTCGCCACTCACACTCCCGAAAATGGGACTTGGGAGTCCTTCGGGACTCCCGAAAACTCAAACACAATTGCAGGGGTCAAAACACCTTGCATTGAAGTGTTCTTTATACCGTTGGAAAGGTCTTGAAGTGTAGATGTCCAAAATGGCCTTGCATAATCCATTTGGATATCTTTAGCATGAGTTATAGTCGAATGAAGGGCCAGGAGTCAAACTGGTAGTTTGATTCCCGATCACTAAAAGTCAGGAATCGACCCGATCCCGGTGTGTGCAGGTGGAGTGCAACACACCGTTGGAAAGATCTCAAAGAAAGCTACAACTTTGCTTTTGACTTCGTCCCAATCGGAGGTTGAAGCGAGAAATTATGAATGCCCAAAGTCCTGGGAGTCCAAACCTGGACAATTTCGGGACTCCACTTTGGGAGTCCCGGGAAAAAGTGCCATTCGGATGCAAGTGCAGCGATGAAATGCAGAGAATACTATATGGGGGAAGGTGGTGGCTTCCCCCGAGTCCGGGCCGTGGTGAATCAAATGAGTCCAAGGTTGCCCATGGCTTGTCCTAACACCAAGGGTGTTCCAGAATGCAAACTAACCAACTTGTTGGTTGGTTTGATGTAGGTTCAAGTGAGTGAATAGCTTGTCCCTCTTCCTAGTCCAATCCCGAAGCCTCAGCATGCCCCTCTACCCCTTTTAGTGCTAAGAGCTAGGAGCATGCCCCAAGTCCTTCCCAATTCCGCAACTTGAACAAGTTAGTCCCAATTTGGGACTAACCAAGGACTTAAGAGCGCGTCATTGAGCATTATTATTTGAATTGCCACTAGTAGAAAAATATGTCCTTTTTGACTTTGTTGACTAAAAAAGTTGCAAAAATATCATTGTCAATTGAAATAGTCAAAATTTTAATTAATAATGACATTTTTTTTATAGTAGAGAAAAACAAGTTGAAAATGACATGTTTTCTACTATTGTGCATAATTATACTAGATATGAAGCACAAACAAAAAATTGAAAACTAGTGTCAAGAGTTGTTTAAAGAGATTGGAACCCATAACGGCATGGATTTGATTGTGAAAGGCCATATCAAACAAAGAAGGAATGTATTGCCAGCACAAAAATATGGAAGTAAGCTTTTAAACACATAATATATTGGTTAGGTATACATTATTTTTAATTGCAATATATAAAAGGTGCAAAGTGTAATATGCAAATTGAAATAGGTGGAAGCGAATAGTTAAACCAAAGGCTAAAAGCAAAGCAATTAAACCACACAAAATATGTCAAATTAACGATGATTAACGTAATGGAGACAAATCATGTGAAATGTTATTGTTAAGATATCATTGACAATAAAGAATACAACAAATAATAATGAAAAATACATTGATAACATGTTGTCGACATTATCAAATTCCAAGATGCCAAATCAGAAATTGTCAAGTGCTCCATGATTGCAACATATGGAAAGCCATATATATATGAAATATGCCATTATAATGTGTGAGATTCATATACCTCCTAGGTTGCCCATTTTTATTAAAGCACCATATATGTGTCCTAGAAATAAAAGTGTATTATAAATACATCATATGTATCAGCAAAGTATATTCATTTGCATGTGATTCAATTGAATCCTAAAGATGTGCATTAGAGCTATATTTATATTTGGACCACATTTGTAAACACACGTTTAGATTCATTTGGAACTCCATCCTAGGTCAGCACATATCTTGTACGCACCATATGCACCACATGTCCTGTATGCACCATATGTAGCATATGAACAATATGTAACAATTGGAACATATGTAATGTATGTATCATATGCACTCAAGGTAATATTTGAAACATATGTACCACATGAATATGAATGATGCCTAAAAGAGTGCAATAAATATGTTTTATCCATTTAAATGTAAGGATAAAATGTGTACTCCATAGAGAGATAAGTACATACATACATGTGCATGTGCGATGTATATGACAGTGTATGCATTTGGAAAACTATGGTTTTGCATGTGATTTCAATGTATCCAAGGAATAAAAAGTGCAAATACATGGTATGACCATTGGGATATGTAACGCTTCTTTCAAAATTTATTTTAATATATTTTTGGATGTGAATCCTAGCTCCATTTCCATGTGTAGGGAAAGATGTATGCATATGAATATCTAACAAAAGTATGTAAAAATTACATACCCATGGAATATTTTCACAAACTGAATCAAACCAACACTTTTGTAGAGGTAATAAGGTTTAGGGTTTGAATTAATTAATATATAAGTAATGTGTCCAGCCTATATTCCCATACTTTTAACTCGCATTATAAATTCCAATTGCTAGTTGTCCAAATGTAGAGTTCCAATTTTTGAAAGGAAGGAATCACTAGAAGAAAAACATTTATTTTCAACTAGTCTTTGTGACTAAATTTTAGTTGCAAGAGACATTTTGCAACTAAAATCCTTTTAGTCGCCTAAGACAAGTCGCATGTGATAAACTAATCGCAAATCACAAAGGGTATTATATGAAAGAAAAAGTCAACAAATACATTTCGTCCTTTAACTCCATTGTATACATATTGTCACATATGACTAAAATGCAACTATTTTGGTCACAATTGAGGGCAAATCATGTGCTGCCATGTGTCTTAATATTTGATTATTTAAAATATACATTATAAAATTATTATTATTTTGAAATAATCTAAGACGTTCAATTCAAATATTTGGATGATTTTACATTGTGACACGTGGCCCAATGTAAATATGCCATGTGGCATTATAAATTTAATTTAATAAAAAATTAATATTAGGTTGGTAGGTACCTAGGTAGGTACATAAATAGGTGCCTACAATGTTAGGCTACCTACTTACTTACCTACCTACCTACTTAGGTCAAAAAGTAAATAGGTTGATTCTACCTTCCTAGGTTAAATACCTACTCATATAGGTACATACTTAGGTAGGTAGGTACATAGGCCGACCTAGATGGCTAGGTCAAACTAAGTACCTACCTAGCTAAATAGATAAGTAGGTTA
>Ga0116227_10003034_pt1 | contig 37679 bp, 38 predicted proteins | sample S1TSphgellanicum_FD_89693 | JGI IMG/M metagenome (GOLD analysis project Ga0116227, IMG submission 89693) | Host-associated microbial communities from peat moss isolated from Minnesota, USA - S1T2_Fb - Sphagnum magellanicum MG | ecosystem: Host-associated > Plants > Peat moss > Unclassified...
AAATTAAAAAAAAGGGGTTGAAGAAAATGAATGAGAAAAAGAATAAAGTAGTGTAGTTCTACAAAAAACCAGTTAAGGCACAAAAGGAGAACAAAAAAAAAAAAAAAAGCCCAAAAATGCGCTAGATATATAGCAGAGGGTCCTCATGTCATTACTCCACAATACATAGTATTATTATGCTGTACCTCTGTACATACATGTGAACATACTTGGGTGGAGATATGATGCGTATGTCAGAGTATTTGGGAACTTTTGTTTTTGGGGGGAGAGGGCTTTGGGTGGTTCTAAGGAATTCATTTAAAAGGAATCATTTAACTTGAGTTGCCCGACTAGATTCAGAATCATAGAAAAGGAAACAGTTAGGTAACTCGATCTGAATCATATTAGTAGGGGGGACATGTGGCACGCTCTTCGATTGCCAAGTTTGATGGATCATCCTTGGTGGGTTGTTGGCAAAGATCATCAGCACCATCAGACCGATTTCAAACTCCTCTCAATTTGTCCTTTCCTATAAAAGGTACCTGAACATATCCGGGATTTCCTTGTTAGCCCCAAAACTTCTGCAGCAATTGTTGTTGTTGTTGTTGGTGTTCTTGACAATGTAAAAAGCTCCGCTTATGGATCTCTATAATCCAACGACGACCCATGACTCATGAGCCTGAGCAGGGTGCATAATCTCATAATCATGTGTTGCAAGCACGTGTAAGCACCCCTTCATTAATATTAGGGAGCTTATGCGCCTTCCGATATCCCTAGTACCAAGTGACCGTGTAAAGCTCCGCTTATCGATCTCCGAACTAAATAATCCAACGACCCATCATGACTCATGTTCCAGACTCAAGTAACAGTAATTTTGAGAGGGAAACGGTTTCAATCAATAATCATGATCTTGAACTGGTACTTAAAAAAAATTAGCCAAATGGGAAGAATAGTCTTGACCAATCTGCATGGACGAATTTGAACTAGTTTCAGCCTTTCAACAATATCTAAAAGAGTGTTGAAGTTGCTTGCATGATTGGTGGTGCAGGGTAATCACGTAGGAACGCCGCAAAAAAGAGTTTCAAGTATCAGCTGTGAAAGGCATACTTTGCAAGCGCAAATGAAGATGGTGGCGGGGTGCAAGCTTCGTATACCTAGTTCAGGACTGGGTAAAGAGTGTTTGTTTTTCCTATCTTTTAGGGTTGGTCCTCTTTACCCTGGCAATACCATGAACTCAAACCCCAGGCTTCAAGGAAGTTACCAAGCCTAAACCCTGGGTTACTCTAGAGTGTCCCTCCCTCCCTTCTCTGGCTCTTTACCGGGCTTATTATGTCGTGTATTTTTCAACCCTCCCTCTTTTGCTGCTCTCGCTTTCTCTTGAGTTTTAGCCACGTCTGTGATAGCTGATTGGATTCGAGCTGCGTGGAAAAGCCTCTTGCGGAATTGTGCTGTCTTTTAGTGCGAACGTGGACCTCGAAGCGGCGAGACCGCCTTCTTTTTCGGTGAACTAGGAAGGAAAAAAGGACGGCGTGCTCTGTAAATCCTTGCAAGGGAGTGGAGCTTGAGGCCGTGGGAGTAAAGAGACGATTCTCCAGGTGATTTGTTTCTCGGTTGCTTTCAGCATTGCACGAAGATAGTGTAGGCTGCCATTAGAGGGGCGGAGTCGAAGGGGGGATTCTTTCGTGTAGTCGACATGGAGGCTTTGTGTAGACTGTTTGTTGGGTTTCTTGATCAATATTATTTGTACACCATAGAGGAGGTCAAGGAAGATAAATCTAAGCGGTTGGATTAACTGTGACGTGTTGCGAAGGGAAGACAGGAGCAGTGATCAGAAAGTGGTTTCTTGCTTCTTGATCTGGTATTTTCATCTGGAGAAATTGGTGTTGAAGGGGAGAAAATATAGAAGATCCCGGGGAACGGAAGGATGGAGGAAGTCACAGAGCGAGTTGCAAATTTGGCACTGAATGATATTCACAAAAAGAATCGGATTCAAGTATCTAATACAAAGAAGCCCTTATTCTTCTATGTCAACCTTGCCAAGGTACTTTCCTTCTCCCATCCACCTGGGAAATCTGTTCCTTGTTACATTGTAGAGTGACGAGTCCTGTGGTTCCTTCATGTCCTACCTTGTGGACATTTCAAAGACATGAACCATCTATGTGAAGACCGTATTTGGTATGAAAGAATGTAAAATCTAGTCGGAAGCTGATGGACTACAAAGGTCTTTTTTGCATGCAAACCACTGCCAGAACTTATTGCCTTGAATATATGCTGAAATTTCTGTTCCTTCTTGTGAAGGCAATAACCGGATATTGGTTCAGACTTCAGACATAAGCCTTTGTTTATTCTTCTGTCTTTGGAGATTAGGGCTGCTGGGAGCCTGATTAAATTCCTGATGTATGGACCTGTTTGTTTATTCTCCTGTTTTTAAAGATTATTCTTTTGTTACTTCCTGAGATGAAAACCTGCCTTCATCTAAGCAGATGTATGGTGGAGAGGGCCTGAAAATGATGTTAATCTGTTAGGGTTTTAGCACTCTCATGAGTTTTGCATATGAAGCCTCCCACTAGCACATTAGTACATCTGTAGTATGGTCATCTGGTAGAGAGTGTCCACACTACTGAGTCCTGAAAGATTCTCAATTTCAGCAAAAGTAAAGTGTAAGGTTTTGGAATGTGGGAAGTTGTGGTTCTTGTAATCAGAGTGGAGCATGATAGTTAAGAAAGACATGACCTTATTTGGTCTCCACAACCATGTTCACATAAATTTTGTGGTAGTGCAGTGTCTGGGAACTGGAATTGGAGAGATGTTGGTCAGCTAAACCATCTGATTGCAACTGCTGAAAGGAACTGCTGTGATCTTAAATAAAAGGCTGGGCAGTAAATCCCTTTTATTTTACAATGACCTGCCTTTGTATCCATCTATGAGCAAAGTTACCTGAAGAAGAGCTAGTGATGCAAATAAGGTCAAGTCATGAACAGAAAATTTCTTAGATATAAGCACGCCTGAAGTTTTTGTGCAGTCCTTTCTATTGTGAGTGATCAGATCCTAATGGTTTCTGTTCCCACTGACACTGTTGGAGAATATCATGACTGCATGCTAGGCTTGCCACATCTAAAGGTGCTCTCCTGTGGGCATCCACAAAAACTAGCATACATTGCCTTAGTTCGAGATGAGTCTGTTAAGTGTGTGCAAAGGTGCACAAAATCTTTGTAGCATATGGGTCTTAGATGCCTGGTTGTATTCACTTTGAGTATGGTGTCAAGTCCAGCTGACAGCATTTTCACAGGGTTTTGGAGTGATTTTTCTGTTTTGCAGAGGTATATGCAACAACATGAAGAAGTGGAGTTATCAGCCCTGGGAATGGGTAAGTGGCCTTGCATTTTGTTCTTTGTGTGTATGTTGGTACTGTGCTGCTCAGATGGACACCGATTTGTCTTCGCATTAGTTCTCAGTGTATCCTCAAAAGGCTTGTTCCAAGTTCTCTGATCATGGGCACTCCAGAGAATGTTCTACAGAATTTAGTCATTAAATACTTTGGCAGATTGAAACTCTCAATTCAATACTATGACTGGAGTTTCTGTCTGATGATTTGCATTTGATTCTTGTGTACTTCTTACAGCCATTGCAACTGTTGTTACAGTTGCTGAAATCTTGAAGAATAACGGTCTGGCTGTTGAGAAGCGTATGTCTTCCAGCCCTCTTCTTTAGAGGAGTATTTTTTGTCAGTTTGTTCAATTCATAACTGAAGGCCTGCATGGACAAGTTTTCATGAGGGTGCTCGAGTTGTCCACCATGTGTTTGTCAAACCAGTTTATTTTTTGATAATATGTTACCTGCATAGAGTTCAAGTCTTCTATTTATTGTATGCTACAAGATTTTTGAGTAAGCAAGCACATAGATTGGTTTAGAAGACTTTCAAATACAATTGTTCTATTTCCTGCATGCAGGGATTCTTACATCAACAGTGGACATGAGAGATGAGGCCAGAGGTCGGCCCATTCAAAAAGCTAAGGTACTATTTGTTAGATGATTAGTAATGGCAATTGTCCAATTTCTTATCAGATGCTTGTGCTTGTTTATTTAAGACTCTCATTGTCTCAGATTGTGGTGAATTTTGAAATGTTTATTGGGTTACTTTGTGGGTTTGCCTACTCCCATCTACATCTTCCGCTAGGCTCTGTTCATCTCAGGCTACATCACTTAGTTGAAGCACTTGGTTGTGATGAGTAGGTGGAGATAATTCTGGTGAAGTCAGGGCAGTTTGATGAGTTAATGGCAGCAGCTGCAGAAGAGCGAGAAGTAGCCCCCGAGGTTGAGGATCAGAGCTAGCTCCCATCCATTGCAGTGTATGATAAAGATCCAGACTTCTGCTTTACTTCATTTGTACTTCAGTAAATGTAGGTTTGCCTGATTTGAGGTTCCATGTGAAGGGCTCAATGTTTTGGGAGAATGTGCAGTCTTTAATCCAATCCATCTTCCAACATATGACCTCCTTTCGTTGCATGATGTACTTCTGGTTGTTGACTTACATGAACTTCTAGAATCTAACTTCCATGCTTGGCCCATCTATTCATTCCAGTCTATTGCATGCTCAAAGCATTGTGGGATTTAGTAAGGAGTTTGCTGGTGCCCAGTCGCTTCTAGATGCAGAGCTACAAGTTTGGAAGAATATAATTGCTGAAACTATAATACTAGCCAATGGTGTGCATGCTGAAGTGATGGCTCAAAGATTTAGTGTAGATCTGTTTTGCCACCAGATCAAATCCATCTTGTATCAGAACAAATTTGGATTAGAGGCAGGTCACTTTGAACTCCTGAGATTGATTATATGTTCTTGACTCTCTGCCTAGTCACATGTGTGTGGGTTTGAAATTTGGGTGGTGGTCATTATCACTTTTTCTAACTGCTCAATTTGGTGCCCATGTTGATTGCCATTATTATGTTCTTGATCAGTTTTCTTTGCAGTGCTGCTGAAAGCTAACAAAATTGCTTCATGTACATTGTATTTTGAGACCAGGCTGTCACAAAAAACAAATCTACTGATGTTTTATGCAGGGAAAAGTGTGGACCTATGGACATTTCTGTACCCTGCATGACAGGAACCTGAAATCCCCAATTCATCTCGAAGATTAAATTTGTCTCCTATGTTGATCCCACTGAGGTTTACAAACCAGTAAGCCCTGAAACAGAAAGCTCCTTTTATGCACAGTATCTGAACTCTAGAACAGGCATGATAGACCTGAGGTGGAGTAATTAGTAAGCCTTAAAGTTGGCCCTCATAATACACCTCTTATCTTTGCAAAACTAAAGACCAGAGCAGCAGCCCATTATTTGAAGGTTTTAAGTACAGTGTACAGGGCATTCTACTGCTGCTGGTAGACCTGCTGTAAAAGGAATAAGTAGGTACACCCTCTCAAAGTCTGCCCTCAGAAAGTCTGTTGGTGTCAAGTTCTTCAAAGACAAGGCACAAAGGGCCCTGTAGTTTAGTAAGTTAATCCTAATTAGGTTGAAAATTTTCAGGTGCTAAGCACACCATTGGGGTACTCAAGTTCTAAGATTTCTGCACATTCTTGTCATGTCTCCTGTTGTCATTTCAGGTCATGGTTTCATGGCAGGGAGAACTAAATTTCAAACCCTATACATTAGTGTGACATCCGGTAAGGAGTAACAATTGCCAATATCAGCAATAGGAGGAGAACTTACAGTTCAGTTTAACTTTAGCCACTGCTCAATAAAGAATTTTGGGAGGTGATGATCTCTTAGTAATGCCCTTCAATGGCCAGCCAGAATGTTGGGCGTGTTTGAGGCTACAGATCTTACCATGGAACTGTGTGGGCATTACTGTAGACATTATGTTTTGCAGTATCCAAATTTGGAGTTTTTGAGTTACATTTGGGTTAACGAATCATCATTGGTAGTGAAAGCGTGGTATTTCACATCTGCAGAACCACTAAGAAGATGCATAGTTGATCGGAAGTTGTGGCACCATGCATCAAAAGCCTCAGAGAGATTAGGCCAAATACTATTGTAGTCCAGATCAGGCTCCTTTGATAGCCATGATATTAAGATACACTCTTGATCAAATAGTGGTAGAGTCTTCAGAACTGTATTTACTGCCTGCTCTGCACTTTCTCGGAGTTCACCATTGATGACATACTCACATTCCCTGATGATAGGTAACCATGTGTCTATAAGTGCAAGCCGAGTGGCATTTTCAAGTATGATTTCCCCCTTTCCAACTGCATGTAACATACGCACCAGAACTTGAAAAAACTCAACCAAGAATTCATTGCAAATATTGGACTTCATTTGCTCTACAAGGGTTATAGTAATTTGTGCCAGCTCTTTGTCATTAGAAAGGTTTTTCACAGCATCGTCTGCCACTTTGAGTTCCAACATGATGTTGAGTAGCCACACCATTGCCTTGCTGAGATCTGGAATGTCATCTTCGTGTAACCAGCAGCTGCATTCGACCTGTCCACATTCCAAATCCAAAAGGTCTTCCTTTAAGTGTTCTTACCATACATCTTGTTTGTACACAATTTGTGCATTCCTCTTATGTGTCCTTATAAGTTTTCCAATGTGCAATGTTTTTAGTATCATGCGCTTTCAGCAGAAATCATAGCTTGGAACTTCCAATTTATCAGGAGTCCTCTTGGTGAGAGGAGGTTTATAAGGCATGGTACTCATCAGATGACTTTTCTCTGGTCATTAGTGTTGTGAATGACACCCTTCATTTGGACTCCATCCTTCATTTTTAAGAATTTGGTATAGGTGAGGTGGTGAAAAGCCTATGTTTCTGTAGACTTTGTATACACACTATTTATCCTGGACTGATTTAGATAATTGTCAAAAACCTTGAGACAGTTATACTCAAGATTAAGAATGAAGAAGAATGGATTAAGTACTTACTGACAAGGATTCATTAAAATTTAGACTGAAGATTGGAAATGCACCTCATTTCTAAACCTGTGTAAAATTTTGTGTAACTCTCCATACATTGCAGATTTGGTGATATGGACCATTGCACAAGATGACAAAGGACCTTGCATGTTTCCTCTCAGAACTTTTTCACATACAGCTCGTCGATCTTTGAAGCTTAGACATTCTTGTGTATTTGTTGACAGTAGATTTTCCAGAACTCTCTTCACCAAGCTTGGCAACTCTATGCTCATAGCTCCAGCTGGACTGAAGGTGCCAAGTCTGGCCACTAGATCAGGAGTGGGAGGAAGATGAAAACCTGTAAGAACTGTATGAATTGCAAGTTGCTCTTCAGCTCTCCAAGGCATTGCTGCAAGGTATTGCATGGAAGACATGATGCAATCTTGGAAAAGGAGTTGGGCTGCTACTCGCAAGATATTGAGAGCATGGCCCACACACTGGAATGAAGTTGCAGGTGAAAGGTCCTCTTTGTAGAGAAGCTCAATGCAACTGATATACACATTGGGGTTGCTATGAGCTTCCATGGTAAGTTCCATAGTGCGTGTACCATTGGCATCTTCAGACCATCTATCCCCCAAGCATGCCTTGAAGTACTGCCCATGTCAACCAAAACATATAGGATGGCATTCCCTCGTTTAGGTTTGTGGTGAGAACATTGATTTGGACTAAAATTTGTTCAATTCCAAATTTTCTTTTTGTAACACACAAGTCTTGGAAGGAAAATTTTCTAGATTTGGGATTGTCTTGTCACACAACTGTTGAACACACTTTCATCAAATTGCTCAACACATGCATTCCACCCAAGTTTTTTGACCTATTTATTTGGTCATAATTTGCAAAAGAGCACCTACACAAACTTCTAATTTTCCAAGGCACAATTGGGTGTTCACAGAAAAACTCAACACAATAAAATTGTCAAATATTCAGTTGAAACGAGTTCACAAACATTATTCAAGAAGGGAGAACAGCAAAGGACAGGAAATGCGGGTATAATTTTTCTAGGCAGAATTTGAGTGCCTCGCTATCTTGAGGTGGCTGGAAATCAAGAACGCATCTTGAACCCGATCAACTCCGTAAGTGACACCCAGGAAAATTGAGCATGAAGAATGATATATTTGGCACCTGGCAGCGGCATAGAGCAGCGCTGTGAACATGCAGCGTCGTGATGTCCAAATGGACGTGCACTTTTCTTCTCTTCTTAGAGGGTTGTCTTCTTTTGTGGTTGGGTTGGCCAGCATCCAGGTTGGATATTGATAAAGGTCTGCCACGACTATCGCCATGATTGGAAAGCTCATCATGTCGAGGAGAATTGTGGCCTGACTTTTGTTTGTGCTTGGGATATTTGAGCAACAAGACTTCTTCATTGGCTACAGAATGCAAGGGTTTGCCACTTGCAGGGCTGGCAGGCGATTCTGAGTCGTGGTTTGGCAGCAGTTGCAAGATGATGTCACTGGTCTTCTCGTCCCCGAACCACATCGTGTCATAGACCATATCGGTCACTTGCTGCGGCCGCTTATGATGGAGGATGACAGCAAAAATTCCTTCAATGGTAGCCCGATCTGAGAGAACCTGGGAGAAGTAGGAAAACTACAACTGTAAGCGAAGAGGGAACGCATGGAAAATTCAAGCGGGCAAGGGAGAGGGCGGTTATTAGCTATCACCTACATTGCTACCCAACTACCTACCCCAGGTTAGTCAGGTGGTTGCATCTCTTCTTTGGTGTCAAGAAGCCGTTAAGAGCACCAAAGGTGCATATTCTGCCATATTAGAGACACTCATTGTTTCATGCCTCTTGCAGAATTGGCAGACCTGGCATATTCAAATTAAAAGGAACGTAGATTCCCTTGAATTCAATTGAATATTTAAAAGAATCCATATTCCTTTAAATCCAAATTGAATTGAACATAACACAACAATTTTCTCCTTGAGATTTAAGAAGGTTAATGTTTTCAGTTTCATTGAATTTGGCTGAATTGAATCAAATTACGAAAATTCAATTATGAAAAAGTACATGTTAACTCGTTTTTTTCATATGCACGAAGGTGGGTTGGTGAAGGGAGTGATGTAATGAGGTAGCTATAGAATGTTTTCATAATTGTCAAAACAATCAGATATTGTCAAGTTGATGACCATACTATTAGACCCTATACATGTTTCACTCAAACTAAGTCCAATTGTCATCTTCCCTAGAATTAAAAGAAGCTTGATAAATATTAAATCCCCAACCAACTCATCATGTGGACCATGTTTTATTTTTTACTACATTGGAAACATGTTAGTATGTTCATGTCATGTCAAGATTGCCGTATGCTTGTCCGGTGCTTTACCACCAAATTCTAGAGTGTGTAAAACCCTAGCTAAAAACTTTTATTATTATTAGAAGAGGGTAACTTAGCTTACAAATAGAGTTTTCGTCACTAATAATAAGGTGTGGATCCTCTTTGTTCCCCATATTTTGTTGTTCAAAATTTTTAACATGGGTTTAAGAAAATGGTGGATGCTTCCATTCTAAAACCTTACCTTGCATCCATTAAAATAAATCTTCTAGTAATATTGTAAATAATTTTGTGAAAAGATTTTTTGCCACTTTTGAAGGTCCCTTAAATAGTAAATCTCTCACCCAAGGTCATCATTGAATATATCATGTTTATAATGTGACATAATAGTTAGTAGTTGTTTGTTAAGGACCATAATCTTGTTTTTTCATAATGTAATCTTCTTCTTCTTCTTTTAAAACACATTATAATCTACCTTTTTTTCAAAAACCTAATGATTCAAAGGAGTCCAAATCATTTATGTTACAAAATGGGCATGCTTCATTGTGCCAAGTGAGCCTAGCTATAAGCTCACCCCTACTAGGTTTGTCTACAAGCTTACTTGACAAAATGTTCCAAGGTTTGCCCATTTTCCAATACGCAACAACTTAACAAGTTTGACACCAAATAATTACAAGAAGAAATAATCAAAACTTTTGGAATTTTTTTAAGGTGTAATTAAAAGTAAAAAATACATCTTAATAAATTTTTAATATTTATGTTAAAATCTTAGGAAAAGATATATTAAAATTTCAACATCAAAATGTGGAACCTACTAGGGCTATTGTAGTATCAATTTGGTAACTTAAAAGATTATAACTTACCTTGAATAAATGTTCTAATGTAGGTGCATACTAACTTATAAGTTATCTCTAAAGTAGTTTTTTTTTGGCAAACCCGATCCATGGATTCACATTCATGCATGTTTGATCAAACTAGCCACAACTAAAGTAAAGGTTACTTTAAGGAATTCATTAAAATTAAGTTAATTAAGCTAAAGTTAGTGAACATTTGAAAGTTTAGTGGCCATAAACATTGAATCACCATTTTAGTATTTCCAATTGATTCATAGTTGTGTGTGAACAATCTATGACATGTGGCAACATCACAAAGACTCCTTTCACTCATTCTCGCATTATGTTGTGTTCATGTGAGAGGTAAATCAATGTTATTTCATCTTTTTTTCTTTTTCCTTTGATGTTATGTTTTTTTTTCCTTTGCCATTTTTTTCACCAATGTGTTTTTTTTTGGGGGTTAATACATCACTTTTTATTGATCATTGTTTCTATTTGTTGTTTACATCATTTTTTTTTGTTATGACCACAAGCATAAAAACTACCAAGATTAAAAAGATTTTTCAATGGCAATGGCTATGAAAAATCATGCAAAATAAACCCAAACTTAAGTCCAACCTTGCACAAAATATGATATTGAACAAGAACACAAAAGTATGCAATTAAATATCCAAACAAAATCTCATTTGTAACATGAAGGATTTGAAACATCAAATAAGGTAAAAGAATACTTGGTGGTCATGTTGAATAGAATGAAAATCATAATGAAGGAAACCTCTATTTATACTTGGCTAAGGAGCTAGCTTACTCATGATATAGGATCATGAAAAAGTAGTAGTTGTATTGATGAGGTTTCATGAGGAATATTCAAGTTTAAGTGAAGAATTACATGAGGGTGTTGAAATACGTATCTGCTTCAAGTAATAAAGAGGATCTTAGTAAAGAGGATGGGATATGGAAACAACATATTTTGTTTGATGGGGGATTTGGTCCAACAAATTGCAAAGGTGAAGGAGTTGGCAAACATGTTTTTACACCACAAGTTCCAAAAAACATTCAAATGATGAACATTTGTGGGCATATGAAACAATATTTTTGGACATTTGACATGTGAAGGAAAATAATTGTATTTCTTTAACTAAAGAAAAAAATGGCTAATGACATTGTGGTATATTTGGATGGAAGCTTTCACATATCGATCTTTGAAAGCTAGATGAGGTTTCATGAAGTTGTCGCAAGCACAAAAACTATGATGACTAAAAAAACTTCAATGTGCACAAAAGGTTTTAACAAAACAAACATGAACTCAAGTCCAACCAAAAAAATCATGATATGAAACAAAATCATGAAATATGTAAAAAATTGCTCAAACATAATTTTATTCATAATAGAATAAAATTAAAAACATGCTTGTAGATGCATTTTTCTCATGAATGATGAACTAACTGATGATGGATGAAATTTATTCATTATGAATGAATTTCAATGATGTGTAATGAATTAGATGATGATTGTTGAATTTCATCCCATGTGGAATGAAAAATGAACATTCATGGATGAGATTTTGCAAATGAACAATGAGTTTTGTGATATCAAATATGTCATATTTGATTAAAAAATATTAATATATGGTTAATGACTTAGTTTGAAATTGGTATTCAAATATCATTCATGACAAAAGCCCATCTTCTAAATGGCATTCTTGACACATCTATAAATATTTTATGGATGCAAAATGAATAAAATTGATTTATTATGGATGAAAAATGGATTTTCGTCAATGAATTCCAAGTTTCATGATGTTCATTAATAACTTTTCATCCAAGATGGTTGATATGTTGTTTTTCTCTATTGCATCCCTTCTCATTGTTGCAATATTGTTTCATTATTTTGTTGTGTCAATTCAACATTTTGTTATTTTGTTATTTCATTTCAATATAGAAATGTGTGGTGATGCCTACTTGTTTATTTATTGATAACCAATCAACCATAAAACTAGTTCATAATCTAGTTTTACATGCTGGAACAAAACATATTGAAATACTTCATCTCTTTATTAGAGAGCGAGTTGAAGCTAGTGACATTAATAAGGACAAATTGGGCTTTAAACTTATGCCTTCCCTTTGAAGATTCTACACTTAGTTTCCAAGCTTATTAATAATTAAATATGTTATTTAACATAAAATTGATTAATTATTATAATTCAAGTTCACAATAGTTAAATTATTTTCTCCTATTTTGAATTCAAAATGACATAATAGACATGGGAGCAATATTGCAAAGTGAGGAAGGGTGTTGGAAATAAACACTCTTTGTTTCTAAAAATCTAGAAGAATTTGACATCATATTTATCAAGGTCATGATGTTGAAATTTGCTAGTTAGATTGGAGATGGTTATTTTGAGTTAATTTTTAAAATCTTGTAATCAATGTAAAGCCATTATTTCTCTTTTAATTGATCATGTTTTATAAACTTGTATATAATCAGGGCTCTTTGCCTTGGTAATGATATGGGAAATTAATTGCTCATTATTAACTATTTATTTTTTCATCAAATTGTCAACTTTTTGAGAAATTCATTTCACAAAGTGTTGAAAATTTGAAATTTAGGAATTATCCTTTGTCAAATGTTTTGAAGACCTATGTTGAAATTGGATGAAACTCTACTCACATTCATTTTTTAAATTTAGTAATCAAATAAGATTGAATCTTTTTAACCAATCCTCATGTGATATGGGATTCATTGATCATGCAACCAATTAGGCTTTTGTGATTTTGTCTTTATGCACAACTTTTACATAATGAAAAAAACTTGATCATATTTAACATGGTATTAAAGTGGGTTTTTCAAACACTTTGGGAGTGAACTTGATTAGTTTTCTAAAGTGGGTCTATTTATAAGTTTGTAAGTCATGGTAGATGACCAAGAAGACATAACCAACAGACAAACAAATGGCAGACAAAATGTGGTAGGTGGTACAATTGTTGGAGGATAGATAATTGACATTACTTCATGTGTTTTTGATGCATTTGGTGTTGTGACCATGACCGTCATCAACAAAGAAATCTTGTGATCTCTTGTTCAATAGAATAAAGGTTTTAATTTTTTTCTTTTAAATTTTAGCTAGTTAAAAGGAAAGTTTAACTATCAAGTATGGTCATTTAGGATGATTCACATATGTGAAAGGTATTGAGTGTGGACATGCTACATCATTCTCGTGACATAAGGCGTAATTACAGAGGTTGAACATGAAGGTAGGAAGCTTAACTTGGATGCCATGTCAAAATCAATTCGAAATTCTTTGATTTTCATCATTAGACATTACATTGATCCTTATGAATGTTGGCAACATCTCACAACAAGATATGAAGCAAACACGGGCTCATGGAGGCTCATGTTGTTGAGGAAGCTTGTAAATTCTTAGAAGAAAGAAACTACAATTATGCAAATTAGCTACCTCAAGGACATAAAAAAACATCATTGACCAACTAGAAGCCATCATGGTTGATATACTTGAGGATCAATGCAATTATTGTGTGGGAATGTGAACATGAACGGTGAGCTTGTGAATGATGAATAACAAGCACGTGAATAGAACTTTTGTGAACAACACATAATCTCTTTAAAATATTTTTGCCATGTAAACCAAATATTTTCCATGTAAACAAAAATATTTCATCCACGTGGATATAATATCCTATTGACGTGCCAAGAATATTCTTTGGATGATACAAAATATTCATCCAAATATACATAATGGTGAGTTTGACATTTAGGAATTATTTCCCATAATCTTTCAATAATGTTTTAAATAACTAGTGAAGATTCAACTTATTCTAATAATTAATTTCTATCTAACAATTCAGAATTCATACATGCAAAATGTTGAATGAACAATTATCGAAATGTTTATAAAAACCTGGAGTGCTAACATCACTTGCAAGTTTTAATTTAAGAGCCAAACACATAGCATCATCACAAACGCTAAAATTGCCAATTCAAAATAATACTTTTACCTACACCAAAATTACATCACAATCCAACAAGCGATGAACTTCATCACAACTCAAAGTTGGAAAATGGATGAAACTTTCAAATTGCCCACAAAACATGACATGTTGTAAAACATAGTGCATGTGTTTACAGGGCACCCACTTCCTTTGCCGACCTAACAAACTGGACATTGTTGTTACAAAATCCAAACAAGTGCAAGTTGGGAAGTTCCTTATTTTAACTTCATATTGCTTCTTGTTTGGATTTTGGTCAAATAAAATCTTATAGATTCATCTAGATCCAAGAGGGGGAACCTCCAATGGTGGGTTTATAGTCGCTTTAAGAAGTTGACCAACCTCCCAATGATTATAGTGTAGATTTAACATCTTGAATGGCACCGTACGATGAATAGCCTTACAATTATGTGATGTTGGCCATGACATTTCATCCAATGGCCTATTTATAGGAATGGAGTTTTTCCTTTCGAATAGACTTTGAGGAAACATCAGATGTTGTTTATTCAGAACAAATCTTGCTTCCTCAAGAGACTTGATTTCATCTTGGGTGAATGGTTTCAGCTTGAAGTGGCCAAATTTCCAAAGCAGTCGGTTTGTCCAATGCATATTTGCACTTCGTATTGCCAACATAACAATTCATATCATCTGCATAGAATCAGAACTTATGTAGCTTTAAAGGTGCACTAGGGAATTGAAACGACAACCTTGAATAAGTTGGGTTAGGGACACCAATAGAAGTTGGGTTGGCAATTATCCTAGTAGCACAAAAATGTTTGGTAGATTTGTGCAACGCAGAACATTCAACATGGAACATAAGGGGGCATATTTCTATATGTCAAACTCCATTTCCACATGGAGCCTCAAGGACTTCAACATCTCTTTAAATTTGATTTGCCCCAAGTTGCTCAATTTCCATGAGTTGATTTGGTAATTGTATGGTTTACATGAAAATGAAAAAAATTCACATAGTTATGCCTATGTGAATCCCCTTCTAATCTAAAGGCTAGGTTTGTCTTTTGTTTGTAGGAGCCAAAGATCTCCTCACTTTCCATATGTGTAATTCTAACTCTGTAAGCTGATCTTGGGGAATATTTCAAAATTATGTTTGCAAGTTGTTTTAGATTTCTAGATTGGGTTGTTATACGCAAAAGTAGTTCACTCTTTTCAAGCCCTTGACCTGGTTGACCACCCTGCATGAACTGAAAATACAACATCGATTGTTTGAAAACTCAAATGTAACATCCAATGTCACAACATACAAATAGGCTCCCCATTTGCTAGACTATTAAAACCATACATTGTGCACTATCTCTGAAAGGTTACACATGGGCATGTCTGTAAGCTTTTTGGAAGAGAGCTTCTACGAGAAAAAAAGAAAGTTTGTTATGTAATATTAAAACAATTGGTAATGTAGATGTGATATTGTCAAAAAGGTGGGCAAAAAAGGGAACCAATTCTCCAACTTTTGAAGTCTAACTTCATCAATGACACCCGAAGAATACCACCAACAATAGATTATTACATATTGAGCATTAGCTTCTTCCAAAGAAATGACATTTCTGTATTCATAACACAATGTCTTATGTTTGTCTTGCAGTTCTGGCTTGCTATGTTGTTTTGTGTACTTGTTCATGGATTGACTCCAATGAAAAAAACAAGTTCATTATCTATCAACAATTGGTTCACTTGGATCTTCGCTACCATAGACAATTTGAACTATGTTCCAATTGGCATGAACACTATATATCGACCATGAATCCTTTGAACTTTGGATTGGGAACACCATTATTGGATTTCGCCACATTACACACTAAACCTTCGTGTTTTCAGATTGCATATCACATATCACAATCGTTATCACCTTGTAGGAGAAAGAATCATACACATGGCAAACAAATGTTGTCCAACCCTCAACATGCTTTACATGATTAAACATGATCCAAATGGTTTGGAGGTCACCCTTGGATTGCATCTACTCGATTAAAGCATAGCCACTACCATTTCTATGCATAGACATCTTGAATAGGAACTTTTTTTCCAATTTGTTGTCTTAACAAATAATTATCTTAAATAAAACAATAACCACTATTCATTTTGAGAGCGAAAATGCTAGAAACATACCCTCTATTCCTTGCCAATGTTTAAAGTGACACACTCCCAAGCCCCTTGTTGAACCCACTTGAGGGTCCAACTATGTGTAGTTGCGAAAAGTTGGGACTTGAGGGGCGCTCCCAACTTCCAACACTAGAAGGGGGTAGAGGGGCGTGCTAGAAGTCCCGGGATTAGACTAGGAAGATGAACTAGAAGATCAAGCTTGAATCTGTATCCAAAACCAACCACAAGAGGGTTAGTTAGCATTCGGGAACACCCTTGGGTGTTGGGACAAGCCATGGGCACTTTTACACACAAGAGTCACCACGGCCCAAATTCGGGGGAAGCCACCACCTTCCCCCATGTAGTATACTCTGCAACTTTCCGCCGAAGCTACATCCAAATGGCTTTTTTTTCCCAGGACTCCCAAGTTGGAGTCCCGAAACTATCCCGGGTTGGAGTCCCGAGACTTTGGATGGTAATAGCTCCTCGCCCTGAACTCGGATCGGGACAAGCTCTAAACCAAAGTTGTAGCTCTCGTCAAGAGCTTTCTAACGCCGTGTCGCACTTGTTGAGGCGACGTCGGGAAGAGGTCGATTCCTGACTTTTAGTGGTCGGGAGTCAAACTGACAGTTTGACTCATGGCCCTTCTTTTGCCCATAACTTGGGCTGCAGATGTCCAAATGGGAAATGCGAGGCCATTTTGGACATCTAAGCTTCAAGAGCTTTCCATTGATATAAAGAAACGCACCAAGACGAGGAGATTTGACCCCTCAAATCGTCTTCTGAGTTTTCGGGAGTCTCGGAGGACTCCATTTTCCCACTTTTGGGAGTGTGAGTTGCATTCTCACACTTAGCCCCAAAGTGGGGTTGCGACATAAAGGATGTAACTAAATTATAGACGTTGGGGGAAGACAATGCTATGAACTTGTCCATCATTAAATGCAACTTGTCACCTTTGAGAACTTCCATTAGCCCTTCTCCATCCTTGTTCAACAGGTGTTCAAAAAGGAAGGTTTTACTTGTAGCCAACGGAATGGCGGACATGATAGCCCCTGATATGTGAGACACCTCCTCTTCAACTAGGGATTTGACTTGATAGAGAGCCTTTCTAGGGCAACTTCCGCCACTGGATGATCATGTATACTTAAATGAAAAGCTACTTGAGTAAAATTCTTTTGCTTATGCATGACATAATACATGCAAGCTACACATATATTAACACATAAAAGGGCGTTATTATAGATTTTGCAAAATGGTGGATTGAAAGCAAAACAACCTCCTTGAAGGTCGTGAACCATGTTGCCAATCCAAGTTGTTTTGTTTCTACATTTGTTAAGAAGAAATAATTCACAGCCATCATTCCAACATTGCAAATGGTCCAAGCAGCACGCCCTCTGAAAAGTAAGGTTGAATTCATTTTTCATGTTAATCATTTTAACCTTGCACCGCACATGGTCATCATGTTTCCTATCCATTCCTTGCATTTGCCTAGAATGATTGTCGAGACTGACAATAGGGGGGAGTTGAAACTAAACATCACCATTAAATTTGGTTGGAATGTAACAAACATTCCCCATTCAAAAGTTATCATAGCTCAAAATTTTCAACTTGGAACTAGCATGTGCGATAAATGACATTGCTCGAAAATAGTTTACTATAATCAACATAGAGGGAATGTCTCAAATGGAATATTGAGAATTTAAGCAAAAATCAAAATAAAATGACTTGTGTGCAAAGAAGAGGTTGATGGGCAAAAAAACATTGAAAGCATTCAATCTTCATTGGATGAATTGCACAAATCTATGAACAAAGATTGAGGATCGATACATTTTGGGACAACCTCTTGCTTGATCTCCATAAGATATGGGATGACATTTGCAACAAATGTCGTAATTTTTGGCGTCAAAACAATATTTTAAGAGCTTTTCAAAACAAATTCCACAGCAATCTTAAATCTTCCGACATTCACCTTCCATTGCAAACCGAAATCACCTAAGATTGGAACCTAATGAATGGATTTAATAACATTGTTGTTATCATCATACGCTTCATCCTTGGAACATGAATAGTTTCCAAATGGAAATCAAACATAGCACACAAAGATTTCTTTGTGACATGCTAGATTCCAAAATCATCAATAGGAACAATGAGCTCAATTTTACCCTTTGCATGAAAAGTTACCATTTTACTAGAAATCAAATAGACCAAAAAATGAAGTGTAGATGTTATAAAAATGACAATGTTCTACATGAAAATAGATGAAAAATAAAAAACAATGACGTTGGTTAAGAAAGTATAGACAATATGTTAAGCTTGTGAGAAATGCCAAATCAACAAAAAGAATGAAAGGAATGTTCACTAAAAAATATATTTCGATTTTCACTAATGGAAGATACCCAGTTGATTTGGGAAAAAGATGAGAAGAATGGCATAATATAGAAAAGGTTGGTGGAACTTCTTACTATCTATTGACAAAATTGAATAAAGGAAAACATACTATTACGTACAAGAAAACTTTGAGAAATGAATACGTATATTTCATGTTAGGTACATTTTATTATAAGTGAGACAAGGATAACGAAAGAATCTATTACCCATTTGTGGAGAGGGCCTACCACACTCAATCAATTTGCCAACAAACAAACTAACGAAATATGACAAATACATATAATTGTTCACCTTAAAAACACAATAAACATATCTTGCAAGCTTTCAGAGGCTTTCCATGTACTTTCAATTCATTGTTGCTTTTCCTAATTGGGGAACAATAAACAACGCATGCCAAAAGTAACTAGGGAACAATAAACAACACATGCCAAAAGCAAGTGTAGAGATTATTACTTAGTGCAATTTTGAGAGCAATATCATGTGTGTAGTCACACACTAGGTTGGGTAGGGTAGACCAACCCATCATCGATCACATGCCTATGATTGAACATTTTGCCCAATCTTTCTCAAATTTTCTTCATTTTGAGTTATTTAAAATGTTACAGGAGCACCTTCTCAAACTTTACAAATCATCTTTGAAATGCAAAGCCAAAGGACTTGCCAAAAAAAGAAGTAAAGAAAGTACATTTTTCGAATTGCAAAACATGTTTTTTCCATCATTTTGACCCTTCTTTAGTTTCAAATCTCATAATTTTTAAATTTCTTATTCATTTAAAACGATTTAAAATGTTTTAGAAACGTCATTTGAAGTTCTATACAAATCATCTTTGAACTCTAATAATAATAGAGCAACATAAAAAGAAATTTTGGGCATTTAGAAACTGGCATTTGTGGTGTTCAGTGGTTTGTTTTTTTTGTTCTTGCCCCTCTTTACTTTTAGGGGTCGTAACGTTCTTGTTTTTTATTCCTTTTCAATGATTGTTAGTGTGTTAGATGCGTCAAGAGGAGGGGTTCAAGTTTTTTTTGGAGACCAAAAACAACAGAGCCCTCCCCTTGGATTCGGCCTGCCCTGAGTGTTTAAATGTTTGATCATCGGTCAATTTATCCTAGAATTGTTCATCATTGAACATGTATTTATTATTGAACAATTTTCAATATTTTTTTCATTCATTAACCAAATTGAGCAATTTTTTTTGTGTCATTGGATGCGCAAACTGGAGGGTTACAAATTTTCTTGAGAGTCAGAAGTAAAGGAGCACCACAAAGAACACAGGAAGAGGATGAGTGATATTTGTTTCAAATCTAAATAATTAATAAGAAAAAGCTTTAGACTCCTCTCTGGTTCCAGCCCCATATCTTCCTCATTTTCTAGTACATTTTGAGTGATTAAAAACCTAATGGCTGCCCCATCCAGGGCTTTAGAAAATTGCTTTGTATTCCAACTACAAAGATAGAACAATCAAAGATTCTAAGCTCAAAATCCTAATCCGTTTTAATTCATCCATCACCAAACACTGAACCCCTTTACACCAAACACTGCATATTTTCCCCCATTCCTTTTAACAAATTGAGCAATTTTTGCAGCATTGAAAGAGCTAGGTGGAGGGCTAAAAATGTTCTTCAAGCTTGAGAATCAGAGGAACAAAGTGTGAGAATTCGACCTCATTTGACTTCTCAAGTGTTCGTTCGCAGGCCTATCTAATAATAACTTACATTGAAAAAGAGAAAAAAGCCAAGGAAGAAAGAGACCTGACCTCATGGTTTGAGTGCTCTCCGGTACTCACGAGTACCTCCTTGGTGTGCGTTGTTGGCTTATCGTCACGCAGGTACGTGTTTGGCTGATTCTGCATCAATTTGTTGCACTTTTTCGGACTTTTCAATCCAAAATGTGAGATCAAAATTTCGAATTCTGTCACCAGGGGCCGTTGGCATTCAGCAAGCCTCAAGAAACCTTTAGCTCACAAGTGGCCACCCATTGCTGCTGCTGCATTCAGGTGGTGGTGTGCAGCGATCTGTGAAAATCGCTCTGTGCAGTTTTTCGCAAAATGTTGTTGGGACTTTTCTTTGCACATTCCGGTTTCCACTTCGGATACTTGAAGGAATTGTAAACCCTAGGAAACCTCAGAGTGTGTGTGTGTGTGTGTGTGTGTGTGTGTGTGTGTTTGTTTGTTTGTTTGTGCCAGACCTAAAAATTATGTCTTCGTTGAGGATTGTTTGGTTCTCTACGTCTTGGATCTCCAGAAAACATACAACACAGAAAACATTTCCACATTCTTTACCACGTCCTGTCAGAAAGACTTGCTTGGTTCGTCATCTTCTTGTGCTCTGATAAACCCCCAACCTGTTCGCATCCTTCAGTCGGTATGTGTTAGTGTTTTCTGCCGAGAGATCTAGACTTTCGATTGAAACCATTTTGAGCAAGAGATATGTTCATACTGTCAAAATGTGCGCAATACGCGTCTTGAAATCTTTTACCGGACCGTAACAGATTTCATGTTTTCAGGAGATCGTCGCTGTGAATTTGGTAGGACTTGTATTTGGGGACTGTATGTCGGTTTGTAGTATGGAGGAAACCAGAATCCGGCGTCAACATCTTCTTGAGATCGTTTGAAAATATCTCGTGTTTTCTGCAGAGAGACTGAAAGTCTGAACTCGTTGCGCTTTTGAGGATGCTCAGGATGGTAAGCGTAGGGGATTGGGTCTCCAATGTCCTCAATTTCACTTGCTCAAGCTCCAATTTATTTTCTGAACGGGCTCATGTTGGGTTGCTGAGACCAAATCAGCACAGGAGCCAACGGCAGTTGAAATGTGGGTGCACCTCTAGTGACCTAAGAGTTGTAGAGCATTCCTTGATTCTGCACCAGAAATTGAAGAGCAGGTTGGATAAAGGTTTCAAGAGATTTGGTGCTAGGTTGACTTTTGCAGTTCGGGAACTGCATAATCATTTTGCGAGGTATGTTTGCTTTTTCTAACTCCACTTGCAGTGAGGCTCAGAAACGAAGTTGTAATGTATTTTGGGTGTTGACAAATTTTCGAACAATTGCCTCCCATTGGATAAATACGAACCCTCTACCTGATGATGCTACGCCATAGTTGGCGTACAGGAAACCAATGACTCGGTCTGCAGATGAAAGAAAATTCACTATTTCAGTGGATATGCAACCACTGTTGGATTAACATATTGAAACTTTTAAGTACCAATTTTCCTCTGATTCTCCAATCAGTCTTACACAAATAAAACATCAGCTATTCATTGGCAGAATTACCTTTGTGGAACATTGGAAGAATATTTGTCAAGTGGCCTAAGAAATTGAATGTGTTTAATGCTCCCAGGAAGAGCTTTCCGGGAACTAGGGTAAGCTATCGATGGTCAACAGAAAAAGAATTGGAATGAACCATCCATAGCAGAAGTATGTGTTTCATGGTGCTCAAAGATACAACTAATGTTTGGAATGCTTTCAGTAAGGCCTTTCAAGGGGCCAGATATCTGAGGGCAGTCTTATTCTTATGCATTTTCTGGTGTGGAAACAGAGTAGAAGGGGAGGATGTGCTTAAGGCAGGTGAAGTGGAATGGGGCTCAAAGGCTACTGCTTTAGGCATCAGTTTAGGTGGAATCATTTTCCTGGGTCCATACTTGGGTTCAGAAGATTTTATGACCACTGCAATAGCAGCATCAGCTCCCCCTCTTGCTCAGGTTAGTCAAATCTTCTGGCTTGGGTATTTCTTGGTTTTTCTCAAGTTTCTGTTTTGCATGTGCTGTCATAGTTCCTGGATTTGATGGATGAAATCAGATTGTCTTGGAATGGTTAACAATGTTGGTTAATGTGTACAGATGAGACCAGGTGGAATGCTTGTGGAGAAGTTGGCAGAAAATTTCAAGACTAGTAAGGTGTGTATTCGTTGTCCTGTTCAACAATTGTCATTTTTCATTTTAAAAAATGCAAAGCACCAGAACTACTGCTTCTGTTAGCTGCAATGTGACAATCTCAAACGTGGAGACCCAAAAAGCCAATACTCTGGTGGTTTGTGCAGGTTGTGGAGAAGGTTGTCACCGTGGTCAGTGGCCAAACATTGGTAACTTTTGACCCTCAACATCTTGTTCTACGCTCTCTTATCTTTACACTTGTTGTCTGTCTGTAATTTCTGAACTTCTGTGAATTTATTGGAACTTTAGCAGGAACATATTGAGCCTTCCAAGGTTACAAGTTCAAAAACAAATAGCCTTAAATGTGGCATCTATTGCACTGGTTTATGTAGATTAATTTCCATGGAAATCAGAGTAGTTGGTTGGGTATGTGAGGAGGGGCTAGTTAACAGTTAACATCTGGGATGGAGGTTTCACTGATCCATTAGTTGAGTGGACAGGTGGATCCAATTGCCTTGGAGAAGGAGGTGAAGGAAATTTTGCAAGGAGAGGTAAAACTTGAGCTTTTGCTACCTTCTATTGGAGTAAAGAGTTTAGGATGTTGGGTCAACCTGTAAACTGGCCAGATACCTTAGTATCTTCATGTAATAATTCTTTGTTTTATTTTGAAGGTGCTTAACATCTGGGAAGCATGTGAAGTGAAAAAGTTGCACATTTGCTTCCAATGCAAGTATTGAAATAGGAGATAACTGTGAATTGAACCTCACCAATAAGTGTATGACTATGCAGCATAGTTTTGAGGAATGGCGGAAGAGTGTACTTGACAATGCTCAGAACTCTTTAACAACTGCTGTTGATGTGGTACAAACCTTCTCCAGTATTTGGGGTTCAAAGTTTGAGATGACACCATTCTGGTTGGACCCTATTAAGCATTCTGAAGAATCACTGCATTTCTAAAGTTCCATTTTATTAGCATATTCAATCTCTGAAATTCATGACTAAGACATGGGTATGTGCTGTTGGGGGCAGATATCAAATTTCACACCAGAGAGTACAACAGAATCACTGGTGGCTAGTTTTCAAGGCTTTGCAGAGACTGCAGCTGAAAGAGTGTGGAACTATTCATGACATCTCATTTGTTTGATTATGATGCTAGAAAATTGCCTTGGAGCATTAACAAAACATTCATCAGGATTTGACATTGTGCATATTGTCTATGCAGTTTGCAGCATTTGAGCTCTCAACACTAGTGGGATTGGGTGAGAGGTGGCTTATTTACATTCCCCTTGTGATCCTTCCTATGGCATGGTAAACCTCAACCTATAATCCCTTAACCTGAATTTCTCTCTTTTGCATCTCCTGTACTTTTTAAACATTGTGCATGATGAGTTTGTGGTTGGCATAGGTGTCCCTAGGGTCATGCTCATTTGTGGTGTTACATGCAGGCAAATGAGAGCTCAGAGCAATGCCAGAGCTGAAGACTTGCGTGCACGGTACTCTCCCTCTCTTCTATTTACTATCACATTGTTCCCTATATACACTGTTCATTCGAGCATATTGAATTCAATGTAGGTTTCTTTCAAACATCTTTTGAAAGGAATGCCCTATTCTGGAAGTCCTTGCCTCAAGACCATTGAATTTGTAAATGGATGTGGATCCACCTCGATTGGATGATTGACAGAAACTAGAAAGATCTGGATGGGATGGCTGACAGGGAAGAAGAAAGAAGGTTGGTGAGTGAGGCGACCCAGGTGAAGGCTGAGAGGGTTCGTCGAGAGCTTGAACGCATTGAGTTAAAGGCTTCTCTGTTGGAGGTCATTAAATCTCTTGATGAGGTATGCCTCACATGTTCATTGTAGGAGACATATTGAGATTGCATTCACAAGTCCTGGTCTAACTATGGAGTAAGTGAATTGACTGTATTCAATCAGCAAATTTAATTCTTATCTCATAATTCTACTTTACCCTAACTCCAATGCTACAACAGTCCTGCTTGTAAAATGCTACAAAGTATGAGATGAAGGGTCAAAGGGTCCATGGAGCATAATGGAAGTTTTGCAATCAGTGTAGGGATCTTATCTATTATAACACCAGGCAGGAATCTGATCTATTATACCCAACAGGCAGGAATCAGAGGATTGGACAAACCATGGAGGAAACAATGGCAATGGCCTCCCTTATCCTGGAGGTACTAGGGTATGTGAAATAGCCACTGATGTGTACATGTTTGGTTGCTAATTTTAGACTATGGATGTGTCAGTGCAGATTGCAACTCAGTCAAGGAGGGGAGCCATAAGTGACATTGTTGAAAAACTGCAGGTAGTATGCCCACCTTATGAGACAAAGCTGGCACCTTCTGATACAGGTTCAACTATTGGGTCAACTGGGCCTAATGACTCCTTCACCTACATTCCTGCTCTCCCTGATCTTGATGGTGATTGGTGCCTGATGTAAGTCTCTGTCTCATTTTGTCACTGATTTTTGTATTTCTGAACTCCTTACAAAGAGCTGTGTACAGACAGTACTAGTCAAGGACAAATCAGCCTATTATGGAGCACCTAGTTCAATATGTAGTGGAGCACTAGACTGATGTTTGGAAGTGATGCAGTTACAGGTCAGAATCAAATGGAGCAGGGGAGGAACTAGGGTTTGGCATATCTGGAATTGATGTAAAAAATGTGAGACAGCAAGTAAGGCACAGGGAAGCTGCAGATCGTCTTGCTTCAAAAGTCCTCCAAAGCTCCCTAGTTGCAAAAAATGTTGCAGAGATCAGGTAAGAGTTATGTAGTCTATCAGCCTGCCAAGCTCTACCTCAAAATGATGGAAGCAATTCTCCCCCTATAGAGTACTGAAACCCAGGTCCTAAATCAAGATACTAATACTGAGATAATGGAGTTAGACATATTCACTTGTTATGGATGCCTTTCACCACATTGTCTCCACATTTGGTCTTGTTTTCACTGAAAATGTCTACAAAATATGTGTTAGTGACTGCAGGTTAGCCTCAGTTAGAAAGACTGCCAGCAGTCAGTTTCTTGGCTTGCCAGAGATAGTAGTCATTAGCAAAAAAAAAGCAATATATCTCATGGAAATTGAGCATAGTTTGCCAGTTTGAATACCATCAGGGACCTGGTAATGAAAGCATGGGCCTGTTTTAGGTCAATAGGGCAGTGACTACTTGTTGGAGTGTCCTGGGTTATTTTGCAGGTTAGGACAGCTGGGAGTAGTGGAGGTTGCAATCCAGGGCAGCTGGGAACGATTAAACAATGGCCAAGCAGGTCTGTTGTCATTTGACACAATCATGGCAAGGCCAAGGGAGATACTGGGGAATAGGGTCAGTGATGAGTTACCTGCAGTGCAAATACCACTCCCTGAGCAGTTGCAACAGACTGCTGAATGGGAGGTCTTATATTTGGATGAATCACTGCGCATCAACAGGAGTCAGCAAGGGCAACTTTTTATATTCACAAAGCAGAAATGAAGCTTTCTGTGATTCACTCTTTCCCTCAGTTTCCTTGAGGGCTATTGTTTCAACATTTCAGTTTCCATTAAAATGAATGAACCTTGACATTGTTTCATATGACCTTAGTTTTGAAGGGGTTAACATGCTTCTTGTTTCACAATCTGAAAGTAAAGCTTTGCTTGCACCTGCTTTATCTGTGTATTTGATTTGATGACTGGCTTCACTTCAGCCAATAGAAGTTCACATATTAGCAATCTCACTATTTATATTGATGTCTCTTTTACATCCTTTTCCACCTGAATGTGTGCTCCCTTGGTTTTCTTCTAAGTCAACACATCAGCTAGATAGTTGAATTTCTCCTTGCTGTTCACCTCTGATTAAGATGCTGCAATACACCAACTAAATCAATGTGTGGACAGCTGTGGAGAAGAAGCTTGCGATGTGAAGCAGGCTCTCCTCCAGCCAGTCCTCATTCACTTCTTCAGAAGCAACTGGAGTGCATGAGGGCCACAGTAAGCTGCACACCTGCTGGACCTTGGACCGGGCATGGGTTCATGTGGAGCTGATGCACTCCATTGTGGACACCTAAGGTATTTAGCCCTCAATGATGATGAATCTATGTATGCCTGTTACTGCCAGGAAAGTTTGTCACCAAGAAGAATACTGGCTCTTGCCTTGACTTTTGAATACCTTTGTTGGACAATTGGTTTTTGTTTCATTCTCTCATTTGTAACATTGGGTTTGACCTGTGGGCACTGGATCTATGTATGTGTCTGGGTCCGAAATCATATATTGGACCCAAGTAAAACATTATCCAGTCTCCAATGGTTTTTGTAATGCTATAACTATGTTCAAACATTGCTCTTAGTAGCAATTGGTTACAAATGTAAAAGTCAGACATGTAATGTTTAAGACTCCAATAGTAGAAAATAGTGGTGTATTCATGGGAAAATCATTTGCTTTTTGTCAATGACCTGGTCAATATTACTTAGTATTAAGTTTTGTCAAATGAGAAGTATGGTGTCTTGGAAATTAAGAGGTTGAATGGGAAGTATGGTGTAACTCTTATTGGGTTTGGTCTTTTTTTTATTGTCTCCAATTGTCATTGGTGTAAACCTATGACATTTCAATTAATTAGATTGATTTAATTTGCAGATGAGATGTTGGATCTTCAAAGATCATAAGCTAACCCTAGGGGTGATGGCTCAGTGTTATAGCCCCTGCTTGGAGTTGGGACCTTGAAAAAGGTTCTGGGGTTCAAATCCACTGGTGCAGGTGAAAGCCCTGCCAGCCCTCTGCCACTGAGCTTGACTTAGGGGTGACAACAGCTTGTTGGTCAGGTCTGCTGTTGTGCTTCAAAATAATAATAAGAATAATACAGGCTAAAATTAATCGTAGATGTTACCTTGTGAAGCTTCTTTAGCCTTGGAGTTTATTGAAGCAAGCATCTCCCTTATTACATTGTATGTGTGGATGGTGCTAAAAACCCCAGAACATTTCATTGCTATGTTTTTTTGGATGTTTTTCTGGTCTGATACTGTTGAATTTTTGTTGTCAGTAGTCTTTTCTTGATAAAGTGTCACTTTATCGATTTTGGGAACATTATCCCATGTTCGTGCCAATGCATCAATGCTGCCAACTAGAACCATTCATCATGATTCATGGATATTTCCCCAAATTTTTTTTAATAAATTTCTTTTGGTATCGGAATGTTAATGTAATGGTAAAGTATTAGGGTTTCCATCCTGCAAAATCTTAGGAAGGTACACTGTTGGAAGAGGTATTAAAATGACAGCACCCAACAGGCATAGATAACAAATACAACCGATAGAATGCTCATTAAAGCTGTGACAAGCTTATGACAGTGAACTTCATTTCATTTTGCAATATAGCATCATCTTGAGCCTAGGGCAGGAAAAACTAAACATGAACTCTTTAAAGACCCCATTTTTATCAGCTCTAGAGAGACACCATGGCAAGAATGATTGCAGCCATAACCTTATGAGTGTCATTCACAAAGTATCAAACAATCACCTTCAGACTCATTAGAGCAATATGCATGCACAATTTTTGTAAGAAATCCATGTCTATTAGCTACAGTCTCAGCCCAGTGAAACTTACCACTTACTCTTCTCTTTCTCCCAGTAAACCTGGCTTCATATTACAATCTCCAACAAAAGAAGCCTGGCCACCTTGATGGCTTCTCCCAGATTCTACATCTCTCACATATGCCTACATCACTGTCCATATCTCAGCATTTTGCCATACACGAGTTTATTCATCTGCATAGCATGTTAACACTTTGTTCATTATACTAAACAAGATTTTTGTCCTGGAAAATGGTCTCTATTCCAGCACATGTCAATCTGGGCAGTGGGAACATCATCAGTAAAGACATTTTCAAGAAGTCTTAACGGTAGAAACACACTGCTACCTCTGACAGAGCTAGAAAAGTAGGGAAAGGAAGCTCATATACACAACCCTCTGTGATCTAGCCTTCAGATCCACACCAATTTATGCTGAACATCATGAAAGTGTGGTGCATGGAATTAATTTACATCAAAAACTGATTAAAAATTGTGATCACTCTACAGATATCGTGCACAACATGTATACTTTCAACTCCAAATGTTCCATAGCAGAGGAACAGAGATGAATCTAGGAGCATTGTCTGACAGACTTGTGTTCCACTGGCAGAGTACATCGACACAGAATTCAAAAATATACTACAAACATGAAACTGGAATGAGCTGAGTTTCTAGTTCTGGAAAAGGTTGGTTACTGTAGGAGAGATGAGTGTGTGGATGTAGCCTGTGAAGTGTTGGATAATTAGGAAAGCTTGTGATTGTACTTATGATACTTTCAGCCTGTAAGCGAACTAATACTGAATGGATTCTAAGCAAGATAATGAAACTTGAAATATATACCCAAAATGCTCTAATGCATTCATAGAAATCTATGTCCAATTCTATTATGCATGTATGTGGTTACACATGACCATATGTGCACATAAAATTATCTTATGAATAATACAAATGTGATCCCAGACTTCCAACACAGTTGCTAATAAGAATATCACATATGCTAATAAAAATTACACACAACATGTTAATTGTGTTGAATGGAACAGAATTGATCACTGGTACTGCAAAGCAACAGAGCCCAAGTAGATATATACATATATAGACAAAGAATGTACACTTGCATTATGGAACATTTTTGTTCAAGAAGGATGGTAGTCTTTTAAGTTTTGGAACATGACATTCTCTTCAGATTACAAGTTTGGTAGACACTTTCATGTGATTTGCTCCAAGTTGAATCACTGGCTGGCAGATACTTGTAAAACTATGCACTCTCTAAAAGTTTTGTAAGCATGACTACACTCAATTTTTGTGAGAAGACAAATCAACCTGTGAGCAAAACAGAAGCAAATTGGTAACCAGGCAAGTGCACCAAAACACACAAGCAAAAGCTGCTTATGGTACCAGTAGAAATAGTTTAAAAACTATACACAAAACAGAGCACTCCTGATAATTCTGACATCAGGCCCTGCAATAATTCTTACAATAGAATTTGACGTGCACAAATTGAGGTATGGGTTTTACAGAATGTGAGAAACAATATGTACCCACTACAGTTTAAGATAGAATTAATTCACATGGCCAGATTGGCCCTAGAGAGCCCAATTTGGGAATCCCGGTCTAATTCATTGATTGACAGTGACTCCATCTTAGTTCAGATTGGAGTCTTAATACAAACTGGCTCACCAGGTGTGTTATACTTCTCCTTTGTGATGTTTAAAAAATCTTGAAGAAAAATCATAAATTTTTAATCAGAGCAAGCCCATTGCGCATGCAACCCATTGGCAACAAGTTTCGCACTAGTGGCATGCAAAGCAACAATCCTCAATGAAACAAAGCACTATGAAGGTTTTGAAATTATGAGCTTCAAATCCTCCATGGCTTTCAATAAAGCTTCCGCTAATTTCTCAGGTTGCTTGCCACCTGCCTGAGCAAAATTTGGTCGACCACCACCACCTCCACCACATATCCTTGCAATTGTCCCTATGAATTTACCAGCCTGAAGCCCAGAATCAACTATCTTGGGGCTGAAAGTAGCCACAATGCTTACCTTCCCATCACCAGGACATGATCCCAGAACTACAGCAGCTGGGTCTCCGAGCTCTGAAAGTATATACTCTGCTGCCGCTTTCAATGACTCCGGATCAATTTGGTCAAATGATGCCACCAACACTCTGTACAAAGTCAAATTGATTGTTAACACCTAAACCAATTACGTTTTGAAATGACTGTAGTAGATATCCAGGGCTTTAAAAGCAAAATCACCATACTATCAGCTGTAATCGTTCTCATCTTGCTATCAAACACTTTCTGTTGCATTGTTCTGAACTGATGTTTGCATTATAGTCCATCGTGCAATTGTTATGGGAGTCTTCAAATCAGTTCCCCATAATCATGTAGTTTTTCAAATTATTACTCATGAAGACGAGGTGTGTGTCAAGTATGTTGGGACATTCAGAGGAAATCATGTGTATGAAATTATTACCTTGCACCAGAAGGTCCAACAGAAATAGCCGTAGGAATAAGAGCCTCTGCCTTGGCTTTTGCTAGCCCAATCCTCAGTGAAGAAGCCTCATTCCGGGCAGCACGAACCTCCTCTTGCAATCCCGCAACTCGTGATGCCAGATCATCCACCTTAACCTGAGCACATACTTAAACAGCTGCCTGTTGAATCTGGAAACAGAACTTAGGTATCTCAAAGTGCCCCATATCCAATTCATTCAGTAAGGAATTAAAGGTGACTAGGTGGTAACAGTCTACAACTGTATATGGGAAATTTTTCATCCATGAAAGCCCATTCTCCAGACAAAGAAGAAAAGTTCATCCATCAAATGGGGGTGCACAACAGACCAATCCTGGTGACTGGTAATCATGGTCTCAGTTTCTTTTACCTTGAGAGCATTACTGAGCTGCTTGACTACATTATCACGTGCATTTACATATTCAATGAAAGCACTCCCAGCAACTGCCTCAATCCGCCGCACCCCTGAAGCAATCCCTTGCTCTGACACTATTTTCAAGCCACGAATTTCTGCTGTGTTGCTGACATGAGTTCCACCACAAAGCTCCATGGATATACCTGGCACTGAAACTACCCTCACCTGCAACATCAAATCCAAACATCTTCAGTTCCATGAATGGCCATACACCCAGAGAGGGGACTTCCAGTATGTGATATAGAGTCATCATCATCTTACTCAGAGTTGGCACCCACAACCCCAGTACAAAGCATAGTTAACAGCACCAGTGCAAACTATTTTCTTTTCTCCAAGGCTTACTTGGTGAGACCCTGCAAGTGTGATCTCCATCTGCACCAGCTATGTCATCATTGGGATCTGGATTAAGTGTTCATGCCAACTCCTACATAGCTACTGCTGCTGATTTGACACCATTTTGACTGGACAGAATGCAGACCGCATGAACATGATTCACACAGAAATTGAGGTTCAAATCAGCTCAGAAAACGACTAGTAAAAGAAACCCAACAGACTCACCTGCTCTCCATATTTCTCCCCAAACATGGCAATTGCACCCTTCTCTTTTGCAGCCACAAGAGCCATCTCCTCTGATGTCAGCGAGACACCCATACCTATCCAGTCATTGACAAGGGACTCAACCTGTGTGACTTCCGCTTCTGTCATTGCCCGTGGGAGATTGAAATCAAATCTTAACCGATCAAAGGCCACCAGCGATCCTGCTTGTGATGTGTCTGCACCCAACACTTTCTTCAATGCTGCTTGTAACAGGTGTGTTGCCGTATGATGAGCCTGCACACAATTGTGTTGCTTTTTCAAACCCATCAAATTATTTATAATATTTTTTTAAAAACAGCCAACCAAAGAAAAATACAGAGAAATCTAAAACAAAAGCCAATTACCTGTGCACGTTGTCGTAAATTTGAATCCACCTCAGCATCCATAGACAAACCAACGGTCACCTTCCCTTCTCTTACCTTGCACCTATGTCTAAACCTACCTGCTTCTTTTACCACATCAATTACTTCTACGACAGCACCCTTCTCACCAGCCCCTTTAACAGAAAGTAACCCATGATCTCCAATCTGACCACCTGATTCTGCATAGAAAGGTGTCCTATCCAGTAGAATCTCTATGTCCTCCTCACCCTCTGTAGATTCAGATAAAGAAACCCCATTTGACAAAATTCCAAGAACTGAAGATGAGGTCAAAAGCTCATCATAACCTACAAACTGTGTCTCAGGAACTGTTGCCAAAGCATCAGCAGCAGCACCTCCCACTGTTAGTTTTATTACATTGTGAGCAGCCTGAGACTGCTTGCGTTGGATGTCCATTTCTGCCTCAAATGCAGTCAAGTCTACTCCAACACCTCGTTCGGCTGCCACCTCTTCAGTGATCTCCACAGGAAATCCAAAAGTGTCATATAGCTTGAATATATCCTTCCCTGAGAGGTAAGGTGTACTGGAGGCTCCATTTTCCAAAGCTGCATTTAACAACTCTTCCAGCAACTTTTCCCCTTTCTCTAAAGTTTGAACAAATCGTAATTCCTCCCTTTGGAGTTCTTCATAGATTTTGGATGCACGAGTTGCAACATCAGGATCAACATCGCCACTCATCGCCACTGCTACCTCAGCAACCACTGGCAGAAAGGCTCCTCCTAAGTCTCCTTTCCCATCTCCATGTATTCCAAGTAGGCGGCCCATGCGCACAACACGTCTAATCAGCCGTCTCACTATGTAACCCCTCCCTATGTTGGATGGGTTCACACCATCTGATATGAGATAGACTACTGCCCTAATATGGTCTCCAATCACCTGCCAACAACATTCCACACTCGCCTTATGATGTGCTCACTCTTGTACAAAATGAAGACACATACTTCAGAACCTTAAGTATTTCAACATGAGCCTTCTACAGTAAAATCAGGGACTCAGTCTGTGCTAATCCATAATGGATTCTACAACGACATAACTGACATCTTTAAGGAGTATCTGCCTTAAGCCATCACACCTGGCTTCCTTAAGGACTCACTGTGTATTGGAATTTTTGACCTGACTATTTCTCTGAACATTCCTTGCTCTGGAGAGGGAACATTCTTGCTGTAAAGAGCAAACATTCCTTTCTCTAAAGAGTCCATCACACAAGCATTGAAACAAGCTGTGGGTATTCAACCCAGAGGGACTGGAACTTTGAAGAGAGCAGACCTTCAGAAATGTCTTAGTGCTTTCATCAGCTGTCATGTAGTTCACACCTGCGAGTTCCGCAGCACGAGCAATAATGGGAAAAATCAAGTCTGTCTCATAATTATTGGGCACCTGTTTTCAACCATCCCTGCTGCTTTGTCAACATTTTAAGGGACAGCAGCCAACGAAATTCTGGAACCATGAACAACACACTGGTCTCCAACATGGTTACCTTATCCACGACTCAGGCAAATGCAGAAGGATTAATATAGTTGGAAGTTAAGATCCCTGACTAATATGAAGGAAACTTAATGACTTCCTGCAATGTGTTAGGCACAGTTTTCTAAGGCCGGCTGTTAGACAATGGTGAGATAATTAACAGCCTATCTGCAGTAGAAAACATTGGGGGACCTGGGTGCATCCAGCAGGTACTGTCCTTTCTGGTGGTTTTCAACTTGTCTGATTGAACATACATATATCCCTGATATTGCAGAGAAAAATCCACATTGAAGGTAACTGTAGTGTCAGTCCAGTGAAACCAAAACTAATATCACAAAAATGAGTGAGGTTGTAACTTTTTGCATGTCACTCACAAGTATCAATTTCATCATGAATAGCAGTCACTAGCTGCCATGACTCCCAACAATGGTCATAGTAAGTATATAATAATCAGCCAAAAAATTTGGGGAAATTATTATACAGAAATCTGTGTCATGGTTTTCTGTCACATTTGTGGTTGAGCCATGGGAAGACTCAGACATGATGTTGGCTAGCACCGAAGAGAGAGTCTGAGTTGAACATGATAGATTCAAGACAATGAACAACACACACACACATACACACACACACACACATCACCTGTTGGAGAATTTGTGCCATACGCTCCAGGCCAAGCCCAGTATCAATGTTCTTGTTCTTCAGAGGCTCCAAGCGTCCATCATCAGTACGATTATATTGCATAAAGACTAGGTTGTAAAACTCAATAAACCGGCTATCATCACTCAGATCCTGTAACCACACAACAGAAGTCTCGAACTGGTCAGAAAACTGTTGCTGGTAAATTCTTACAAAGGTGAAAAAAGGGATGCTATCTTCAAAGATCAAATTCTTTCAAGTCTGGCTCCTGCTCTAATATGGTAAAATGTCATAAAAGAGACTTTTACCGAGTTGGCTATTCCCTGCTCAGGATGAAAGTCATAATACAGTTCTGAACAAGGTCCACAGGGGCCAGTAGGGCCACTGGACCAAAAGTTGTCTTCTGCTCCCATTCGCTTGATCCTCTCCACTGGCACGCCAATCTGTACACAACAGGCCAAGACAAACAAGCTCATGATATGCCATTTACAGGCCTTTTGTGAGTTGTTTCTGGACAAGGTCTTGAGATTGTTGCTTTGAACAATTTTAGAGGTGTACTACTGCAGACTTAGAACTGCAAAGGAAAATACCTCATCACGCCATATGGCAAGAGCCTCATCATCTTCTTCAAAAACACTGACCCACACCCGCTCCACAGGGAGTTTGAACCTGCAAATTGCAATGGATAGTAAGCACAGAAAGATTTGAGTCAAACCCAAAATTCCACGTGCTTAGCTTTCACACACACAGCGAAAGAACAACAGGGGATCTCAATTGTAAACCCTGAAACCCACCACATAATTGGAAACTGGCATTCAAAAGAAACTGACCAAACAACAACACCACACTAGGCACCAAAGCAGAGGTCACTCAAGGCTCGAAGAAATTTTAGAGATAATCTACTGCAACGTACTCTGATGTGGCAAGCTCCCATGCCCAGGCAATGGCTTGGCGTTTGAAGTAATCACCAAAGCTGAAGTTGCCGAGCATCTCAAAAAAGGTGTGGTGACGTGCAGTCCGTCCCACATTCTCGATATCATTCGTCCTTACAACCTTCTGAGTAGTTGTTGCACAGGGATACTTTCGTGGCACCTGACCAAGAAAGATGGGCTTGAATTGAAGCATGCCAGCAATTGTAAGCAGGACAGTGGGGTCTTCTGGCACCAGAGAGGAGCTAGGCAATATCTTGTGACCTCGAGTGGCATAGAATTCCAGGAACCGGCGGCGTATGGCATCACCCCGAACTTCAGGATCCATAGCGCCTATAATACCCTCTACGGTGGTTGTTGTTCCTTCTTTCACTTGCTGCGTCAATGCTGAACCCCCAAAGATTTGCACACTTGCAAGATTATATAAAACCCATTGTTTTCAAGAAAGAACTATACTTCACACATACAAACCACTTTGACCAAATCAACTGTAGAGTGTGATGTGATCGAGTACTTTAGAGCAACTCCACCAGTGCTCAATATGTGGCCCAGCAAAAGAAAATTGGATGAAGTAAAGTCAAAACATGCTGGTTGGGTTCAGCAAAACAGCTTCAGCCCAGCATTTTCCACAGGATGCTGAGGCTGGTAAAAGGCACAGCAGAGCCTAACACCTACTCTTGATTGGCTAGATAGTTCGATTGGTCCAGGTGGGTTGCTATTAGTAGTCTCCCACCTGTTTGCAATCTGAGTTTTAATTTTATGGATGGGGTTGGAAAAAGAAAGTAAATAACTAATCTTGGATGCAAGAATTTATTTTTTCGCAGGGTCACATACTGAGCATCAGTGGAGCTGCACTTACCATCCACAATAACCTACAAAGATTTTCCTAAAATGTTTGAAAGGGGGACACAGTAAAGGGATACCTGAGATGCATCGAGTAGCAGAAACAGGAGCTCGCCGGAAGGAGTGTCCAATAATATCCATAGACTGGTGACCATTTAGCACATCAAACTGATTTGAACTCAGAAACAGAGTACTGCCATGCAAGTACCCCATCTTCAAACTACCGCCTGCCATCCCCCCTCATCGCAGCAAGAAATAACTACAGTCAAGAAAACCCCAATGCTCACGGAAATAGGAAGAAAAAGCTTGAAATTATCATTGTGAAAACGAGGGGATTCAGCGAAAATGTTGTCATACCTCCTCCTCGACTTGTCAGTTTACGGTAAGACAACTGACGAGCAAGCAACACATCTCGACGTGCAACGATATGGACATGACGTACAGCAGAAGAGCTTCTTGCGGAACCCAATTTTCCGCCTCCCATTGCACTTGTAAAAGCACCCTGACAACGTGAACCCCACACAAAATTCCTTCATGAATGAGATGCTGAACTCGACAACCCACCGAAAAATTTTAAAAACACACACAATTCTTCAAGTCACAATAGGCATTACGCGCCTACCCGAACGACTGACTTCGCATATGTCTTCTTCTTCTGTCATACAAGAACAACAAGAATAGGAAAGTGCGAAAACATTTTGTCTTTGTGACTTACTGTTAGGACATGTTCACCGAATCCTTGTATGCATCCGCCTTTCGCACTACACGATTTCACAAACAGAAACATCATCGTCTCATACGCCAAAAAAAATAATTCCCAGACAACAAAAAAACCCAAGCAAATTGTGTACAACCCAGGAATCGCACTCGACGTGCTCCAGCAACAGCAGCAGAACCACAGTTAAAAAGCGAGTTTTTATATGCAGAGCGCTAAACCCTAAATTATTTATATTTGGATGAAAAAGCTGGAAAAGAACTTAGGTGTGGTACGAAAATTAATTGTCATCCTTTTTTTGGGGGTCAATTTTTCATCTCTTTCACTGATCTTCCAAAGGAAATTAATTTGCATATTTTTTTTCAAATTTAGAATGATTTTTCTCTCCTTTTTTTCCAATTTTCTATCTCTTTCATTGATTTTCCATGAGAATTATTTCGTATTTTTCAATTGATTTTCAACAAAATTTCAAATCTTTCATCATGTTTTGTCCAAATTTTTTTGGGCCCATCAATTTCCACCCACATTAGTAGTAGTAGCCTAACTTCAGCTTATTTAATTAACCTAACCTAGTGGCCAAATTAAGCCCCCCAAAAAAATGTTAGATTTAGAGACCACCCATAATATGCTTGATTTAATCTAAAGCATGGGATATTTATAATATTTTTAAATAATTTAAATGGATTTTGGGAATTTCTTTTAACCATGGTACCAATGTGGGTGCTGGTTTTACCCAAGGCTCAAATTTTCCATCTCTTTGGATGTCAAGTCTTTTGTGGTTCCATTTTTGCCAAAGCATCATAACCTTTTGAGGTTTAAAGAGATAGGGAGGGAAGGGAGGAATGACCATGAAACCCATCTCCAGGAGGGTCCCATGCATGTTCTTCCAATCTATGGTGGTGGTGGGTTTAGGGTTTTGAGTATTTTTTTATGGCCAACCACCCCATTGCTTAAACCTATCTTGATTCTACATACATACATGCCCATGAAAAGTTTAATTTGATCATGCAGGGTTTATATATATATATATATACATAAATTTTGTGATGTAGCCAAAGTGGTGATCAAACATAAGATGATTTAGCCAGATCTGGCTATCTGCTAGATATGAAAGTAGGAAAAAAAAAAAAAAAAAAAAAAACTCATTTTTATTTTTTGGCTATCTTTTGGAATTTATCTTAAAATAAGGTGATTTTGAATTTTTTTTTTTAAAAATCTTGTAAATTTGGGCCATTTTTTGATTGT
>Ga0116227_10003036_pt1 | contig 37655 bp, 33 predicted proteins | sample S1TSphgellanicum_FD_89693 | JGI IMG/M metagenome (GOLD analysis project Ga0116227, IMG submission 89693) | Host-associated microbial communities from peat moss isolated from Minnesota, USA - S1T2_Fb - Sphagnum magellanicum MG | ecosystem: Host-associated > Plants > Peat moss > Unclassified...
AGTTTGAAGGTTTGTCCAAGACCAGTAGTCAGATGTTCATCTAGTTTGAAGGTTTGTCCAAGACCAGTGATCGGATGTTCATCTAGTTTGAAGGTTTGTCCAAGACCAGTCATCGGATGTTCATCTAGTTTGAAGGTTTGTCCAAGACCAGTGATCGGATGTTCATCTAGTTTGAAGGTTTGTCCAAGACCAGTAGTCAGATGTTCATCTAGTTTGAAGGTTTGTCCAAGACCAGTGATCGGATGTTCATCTAGTTTGAAGGTTTGTCCAAGACCAGTAATCGGATGTTCATCTAGTTTGAAGGTTTGTCCAAGACCAGTAATCAGATGTTCATCTAATTTGAAGGTTCTTCCAAGAATTGAAAATTCATTGTTATTTGGGGGCTGTATCTTTTGGTGGAAAGAAACAAGATAAAAACTTTGTTGGCAGGTAGGTAGCTAAATAGGTAGGTAGGTAGGTAGGTAGGAAAGTAAGGAAAGGAAAGGAAGGAAATAAGAAAGAAAGAAAGAAAGAAAGAATGAAGTAGCTTGGTTGTGTCAAGTTGGGAGTTTGCACAAGTTGCTGCTTTCTGAGCACAAGTGTAACTGAGGCTTCTGATGAGAGCTCAAAAACCTGTGAGCAAAAATAAGGCTGGAGCTGATCTGATCTTTGGGTCAACAAGATCTATACACCAGTGCCATTGTTTGTTTTGTTTTTCTGCTGGGAGGGAGTGGGAATTTGAGTACTCCTCAGTGCCATCAAGGGTGTGTGAGTAAGTGTTGGAATTCTGAAAAAGAAATCGAAGTCTAGCTGCTGGGAGCAACAGGAAACCAAGTACTTAGTGCATGTATGTGTGGTAGCTTGCTGTAGTGCCAATGGCGGCACGATCATCAACAACCATTCTGGCAGCAGGTCTGAGCATTTTTGTAGGAGCATCAATCTTAGTCCTACTGGCAGAGCTCTATTACTTGCTGTGTTGGAGAAGGCGAGTGCTGTTAGCAAACCCTCGAGTGAGCCAAGAGATAAGCAGCCCTACTGCTGTGCAGCTTGTTGTGGAAGATGCAGTAGTAAGCTGCTCGAGTGTAACTCAGACTGCAACTAGTCCAAGCAATTGCAGCAATAACCTGGACATAATATCTGTTGGGCACAAGGAGGAGGACCAGCTAGAGCTGGTCAAGAAGAAGCTCTTCCCAAATTTGCTAGCTGCTACTGCTGCTGCAGTGAAGGTAACAACCACCCACATGGACACTAGCTTGAAATCTGTGTCACAGGTTTCTTCTCTGAGCATCAACCCAGACATGAGCCAGCAGCACCAGCTGAACACACTGATGGGTGGCCAACCACATGTGCTGTTTACCATCAAGGAAGAGGAGGATTTGGAGACTGGAATCATGTCAGATCACCATCCGAAAAAGAAAAAGAGCAAGTGGAAGGCCATCATCAGCAAGAGCATGGAGAGTGTGATGATGGGTACTATAGTGCGTGCTGCTCCAGATCATACCAGTGCTGCTGCCTTTGTCACAGCTCCTCCTCCAGCTCCCTACCACGACACTCCAGCTACTTCATGCTCTCTCCAGGTGAATCGATGGCCTCTCCAAATACTGATTAGCAACTTAGGATTAAGGGACAAATCATCATCCCCTTGGATTCATGGTGATGTCCGTGCTTTGGCTAACAATCTTGAAGGTTCTTCAATCTCAGCTAATCTTTCCTCCTAAATCACACTCATGTCTGTTCAGCATTCAGTAACAAGGCTGGTTTCACAAGAGGCATGAGCCTGGGTGCTCAAATGTCATAGCAGTGCTTTCCATAGCAATTTTGATGAAACTCATGTGCATCCAGTCCAGCCCAGTTGCCCTCTCCAAGGACTACTACTGATTACCAGGGATTAAGGGAAGGATTAACAGAGGGATCTATGAGGGAGGCACATTGGCATGGCAATACATCTGATGAAATCCTGGACGTAGTTTGACCAATTCACAGCCAGTTTTGCATGCCTCTTGTCCCCTTCTGATCTTGAGTCTTTCAACACTACAACCCTTTCTTCTTCTTGGGCTTTGGTGTGGAGATATATAGATGGGTGCATATTCTCTTGATCCATACCAAGGAAATGATCTAAGTCCTCCTTCAACATCTTTGACACCCTTTTTGTTGTCTTCAAAATCTGAGGCCTTCCCTCATTGGCAGTTTCTTCTCCCAAATGCACATGCACACCCTGAGAGAGGTGTATTAATCTCTTACTATTCACACCACAATTAAGTGCAAGGCTTTGTCAACATGATGTTTATCCAAGAGTATTCCTGTCTTGCTTTCTTATACCAGCTCCATCAGAATCCATAATCTTTGAGCTTTCTCCTCCCACCAAGTCTCCCTTTCTTATCCCAGCTTCTACAGAGAAAAATAAAGGCCCTGTACCATAACCCTCTCCCTGGATGATCTTCCTCTCACTCCAAGCTCAGACAGAGAGTTATCTTGTCTACTGCCCAGGAAGCTCTTCTCCTTCACATCTGCTCAAATGGTTTTTTGAGCAGACAAAAGTTTATATGTGGCAACAGACCATGACCTAATTAGAATTGTCAGCTACCAGTATAGAGTCCTATGTGCTTCACATTGCTAGCTTAGGTATCTTTTTATATAGCAACCCAAGAACACAAACTCTTCAGCTCAGTCCTTGTACAGTTTTTAGAGGATTAGTTCATTACTCAGAGTCATGGCAGCCACACTTTATGAGTTTTTAGCAGCAGAGAGAAGGAAGGGTAATTTTCCTCTGTCTCTTTTGCAGAAGCATATATATATAAAAGCATGATCTTCAATGCATCAAAAAATGCTTTACCAGAAATATTTTGGAATTTTTTTTTTCAGAAATGCTAATTTTGACTTTCTGCTCAGAGCTCTGAATGACACTGCATTTTTCTAGTGACATTTGTGAAAAATTAAGTTTGCATGATCAGAGGTTTTACAGACTGGGAATGCACAGCTCCACAATTTGTGATTGACATTTCCAATAGTAATAGTAACATAATGCCATTGCCAAGCAGTGTGCCAATCCAGTTCACAGGTAAAAAGAGACTGGTGCTCAAGATCTCTCTCCCTCCCTCTGTCTCTGTCTCTCTATTGTGACTATTTTGCTTCCATTTGGGCCATTGCCAGTAGCAAACTTTTGGGTGGTTTTCAAGCCAAAAGTGGAGTAAAGTGTTTTGCTCTCCAAGACAAGTCTAGATGTGATATTCTTTCCACTCTCCATCCAACAAGGGCAGGATGTGAGTGCTTAACTTAAGGCTTCCCACTCCAATTGTTCTTTCAAACTCTGCACTAGGACTGGTTTTACAACACAAAGGGGAACTAATTAACATCATGAGCACATGATAATTTGCATGGTGAGGCATTCATTCAAGCTTGTGATTTCTAGAACATTTTAGTTCCAGTGTTTTCTATCGAGTTTAGGAGTGGGCAAGATGTTTGATATATATAGGCTTCTGTGATGGTGTGCAAGTCCAAGCATGAAAATTGTCAACCGGTGTGTTCAAGCAAGGCTAACACCAAGAATACAAACTTTCTGAGCATCCCCACTGACACCCTGCACAATAATTATTTGTATGAAGAACAATCAAGTTTATGCTGGCTTGAGGCAGTAAAATGGCTTTTGAGTCAACAAATTTGCACAAAATGTAATGCACCGCAACAATATAAGAAGCCTACTCTTGAAATACTTAAAAGTAAGCCATCTTGAATGTGAGAAATACTGTTGGAAGCCCAAATACTGAGTATAGATGGAGTTGTTCTAAGTGCTATTGGCTCTTCTTAACTAAATTGAATGATTCTATAATCCAAGGTCATAAACCATCAAACAAGTTCTAAACAAAACAAAAAAAATGGGTGTCATCCAATGAAACATTCAACCAACCACCAAAAGCTTCCATTATTTAATTATCATCAAACAAGCCCAATTCTGGCAGGTAGACACTGTTAATTTTCGTTTTTGAAAGAAAAAGAAAAAGCAAACTCTACCTGTAGGCTGCAACCATTCAACAAAATTCACAGGAATAAGATAAAAGCAACCCTAAACAAGCCAATTAGGGTGCAAGAACACTTACACCACCCACCTACCTAGTGTGCAGGTTCTGGATGGTCATAATGGTGTGTGAACATCAGGTCCTTTTAGTCAAAAGGGGAACTGAAGTCAAGTCATGCATGTACCAACAACCCCTAGCATCATGATGTACAATTGCTGTCAGTACACGATATGAGGACAACAAATGCAATCTATCACTGAGTGCACTTTGCAGTCTGGGTTTGACGTTGTTTCCAAGTCCTTCAAGTCCAAGAAAAGAGAAGAAGGAAGGAAAAAGTTCTTACAGGGCTGGTGGCACAACTTTTTTGATTGGGTTCTCTTCCTGTGTGCACTTGGAAATGGATCAATATTCCTAGCAGTTTCAAAAGTATTCCTCCATGCTCATAGTGTTATAAACTACAAGCATGTATCAAACCCTGCAATAGTAACGTCACCCCACACAAAGTGTAGATAATCTCTTGGTCCTGTCCATAGAATACTCTGTTGCAATTTCAGTTTTACACAAAATGACTACAGAGCTTTGATGTTCAATGCCTTGCTCTGCATATTGGCTTGTATTTCTCCCCATCCTCTTCAGAGACATTAGCTATGATGAGATTGCAGAGGAAAAGCTCCACAACAACGTTTTGAAGGCAATCTGTCAGTTCAGAGCAAAACCAAAACTTACATGGACAAAAAATGAGTGTGCTCAAAACCTTAGGAGTGTCACTGACAAAGTGTCAGATCATCACCTTCTATCATGAATGGCAGTGACAAGCTGCCATGACTCCCCAACCGACGTCATTGGCTCCACATCAACAGTGGGTATAGATGAGAATAAAATAATCTGCCCCAAAAATTTCAGGCAGACCAGTATACAAACATCTGCATCCTGAGTTTCTGTCACATTTCTGGAAAGCAACAGGAAGCTTACGTTGTGATGTGGACTAGCACTCAAGACACATGGCTAATTAAAGAAAGTGAGATTAGTATCCTTGTTCAAGCTGCAACAAGCTTGTGAGGTAAGCTTCACTTTTCTTTTAGCTTGTCACTATAAGCAAGCAAGCAAGCATCTAAGGCTAAAGGCATAGAGGGTAATGGTTGGGTCCCCCCACATCCCAAATGCTTGGGGGGCAGAACATCTTCTAAACTCACTGGATAACATATCTGCAAGATGCAGAGAAAGCTCTGCAACACTCTGAAGGAAAACTGCTCTGTTAGTTCCTCTTCAGAGACAAGTCAGACTAGTGTACAGAACATATGCTTCCTTCACAACACAACTCTGGCCTTCCAGGGACGTGTGAATAAACAGGTTTTCCACAGTTAGTAGAGCTTGCAGAGTAGGAATCTTCAGGGAAAGGAAGGGGGCAGAATTACCTTTGCCCATGTAAGCTGTACAGGTGGGTACATCAGATTGTCTTTGTTTTTATCCAACTGGCATAGTTGTCCTTTAGATGCCTGATTCGTACTGGGCAGGCTGCATATGAAAAACCCTACTACAGAGGTGCTGGATATAAGCTCATGAGTATCATCTGCAGCTTGAAGGCTGTTAGGAAGAAAGGTGGTCTTCCAGTATTCACCAGAGCAGATTGCAGAGCATGGCATGGCATTCAGGTGATATTGACAGAGAAAACATTGCCTCTGCTATTACAGTGGGGCTGTAGATTGTGGAACTGGGTAAACTGATTAAAATGAACCTTATCAAATGGCTGATAGATTGGACTGACTATTTGTCTCTGTTGCTAAGCTGCCAAATTGGCAGTTCCAGTCCTCATAAAGCCCCACTTCACTCTCAGAGACAGAAGGTCTCACTTGCTGCAATGCAGTCATAAAATCCTGGAACAAAATAAAGCAAAAATCTGCAGTGAGTTCACTACGGAAACTTTTATTTTATTTCCTGTAGTTGCACTTTAATCACATATACCAGTAGAGATCTGCTGTTTAGATCTACAGCTTGACCTTGTATTGTGTAATCTATGAAGAACTAGGCATCTTCAAGGAGAAGGAAAAGGAAAACTCTTGCTACAGATCAGAAGGAAACTGTAGAAAGGAACTGACCTGCACAGAGATGGGTCTCATCTCATCCTTGCTAATGTTGCCAATTTCTCTACCTTGCATCAATGCTTCACGAAGTGGTCCCATTGATGCCTCCTTCACTAGATTCTTCATGTCAGAAGCAGAATATCCTGTACCACCACTCAAGTTGACACAGCTGCTCAATGAACACAGAGGCAACCAAAACCATTGTTTAGGCATGACACAACCACCCCATGAATAATTGACTCAAACAGCTTTACTACAGGCCTCACATCTAAGGTGAAACAGATCTCGTAATCTCACATCTATTACTGGTTTTATTGCAGTTTCTCCTATTCCCACAGTAGTGCTTAGAGCTCTCCAGATTATCATTTAAAACTCCTTTCTCTAGCTTCATAGAGCCCTCTCTTGCACAAACTTCTCTAGCTATGTTCAAACTGGGCACAACAAGGCATATACCAGAATGCTGTTGCAAGCAACTCTGTGGGTGGTTTCTATGGACCTCCATTCTGCTTCTCAATTAGCACAAGGATTTAATGCAGTTGTGCTATATAGAGAAGCAGTCCGCATTTGCCATTTAACATGCTGTGTAGCGAGTTCAGGGCTTGCTGATTGTCAGCTCCAATATATATGGCAATATCCATAAATGTGATGGTTATTTAACGGCATCTTTGTGCCTCAAGTACATGAATGCCCTCTGTCTACCTGTCTGTCTCCCTCTCTCTCATTTGTTTAATCATGTGACCTTTTGCACAACCTTATCATCTCCCACCTTTGCAGCCATATCATCCAGCTACAGATAATACAGTGCTTTAAAGAAAACTCTGCCAGTACCTTTTCAGGAGAAAGAAAATTCTACACCATGCACTGAATTACTCATAAAGCAACCACAGAGCCCAAGCCGCATACATACCATCAGTGCTGGTGCATATTGATTCAATTTCTGCATCTGTAAGTGATAGGAGCCCATCTTTTCCCAAAAGATTTCGAACAATCCATGCTCTTGCAGCTGGAATCATGCACAGAAGGACACTCTTTTGATAAGAGCATTCAACATGCTAATGATGTACTTCAAGAACACAATGAGTAATATGGTCCCCTGCTCTTAACACTCCCTTCTTTTTGCAATGTGTGCCTGAACAGCTCACTTGTAGAAAATTCAAAGACTTCCAGACAGCAGAATTAAGATCTGAGGCTCATACCAGAAGAAGGCAATGGAATGTAGAGCCGTTTAGAAAGTCGTCGGCGGACTGCCTCATCAAGCTCCTGTGGTCTGTTTGTTGCTCCTGGCAACAGAATACTAAGAATTCAATTTAGTTGGACTGATATACACAGTAATGTGATATTGTGAGGCACACCTGCACCAGGCATGAAAGATCTGCATGCACTATGGTACATATGAACAATTGTTGAGCTTTGGCTGGATAGCATGTCATAAAGTTACAAAAATTTAGGAGACAAGACAATCACTGAAGAGCTTGACTCACATATCACTTCTTGCTTGGGGAGCTCTTATCTTTGGGCCAACTAGTTTGAATTTTGTAAACAGAAGGTTGTGCACCAACTAATCATATGAACTTCATGTATGGTGATTTTCCACACATTAACAAAGAAAAGTTAGCCATAGGAGACATATTCTCACAAATAGTCAGAACTTCTCCATTCATATGATATAAGTCAACCTGAATTAAGAGATGACCCAATAAAAGGTTAGAGAGATTTCAAATCTAACAACATATCAGCAAATACGATACAGCAATGCACTTAAGAAAATCACATACCAATAAGAAGAATTTGCTCAGTTCCACTCCCACAGCCTTCCATTTCAATCAAGAACTGCGTCTTAATCCTTCGACTGGATTCATGCTCTCCCTCAGCTTTTCGCTGCAAGCGAACACACAAACCTTCTGCCTGAGGATTGAACTAACTATTGTGACAAGCACCTTGTCAGCAAAGGACTTTTATGCAAGGAGCACAACCTAGACTACTGAAGAACCCCAAAAAATGACCCAGAAATTGCAGAAGTGCATCCAAGGACATCCATCTTAGCAGAAATCTTCATCCCTGTAACTATCCCTGGCATATCTACCAACCTGAGACAAAAGAAAGTCAATTTCATCAATGAAAATGACAGCTGGCTGCCGACAGCTTGCAACACCAAACAGTGCCCTGACGAGTTTCTCACCTTCACCGATCTGTAAAAGTTCCAAGGTATGGAATTGACATTAGCACTATCACTCTGTAGTAGCTATACATACAGTAGAGATCTTCCTCTGGTGGAAATGCCCAATGAAATAAGAGATTCTATGAATATGAAGATTGTTCCACTGCCAGAAATGTGAAGGTGTCCCAAAACACATCCAAATTTAAATCCACTTTAGGCAAATGCCATCATTATGATAAAGCATCACTACCTAATATGGCATAGAACACATGACATCTGCTGTCAACAGAAAGCATTCCAAGCACAAAGATTTGAAACAGGACATCTTCTCGTTCTTCAATGGCACAAAATAATTGAAGACACAATTTTAGAGGGAAAATTTTCTTCTCACTACAACATGTGCTATCAAACCACAACCCAAAATGTACATGGCAGATGTTTCATTCTGCTACTACTGAATCCAGTCAGTAAGATCAAAGGTCAGATGCCAACCTTACCCATTTACTTGTCAAAGAGCTTGCAGATATGGAGAAGAAGGTGGCCTTTGCTTCACCAGCAATTGCTTTCCCAATCATGGTCTTACCTGTACCCTGGTACTCAAGAAACCTATAGCTTGTCAAAAGATATATAGCCTCCCTTTTCCAGCAAAGGGAACTAGGGAATCCCTGTGAAGGAGTATATAGGTATCTCTTCATCAGGACACAGGTAGAGAATGGATACTGAATGAGCACATCTACTACAAGTTACAGAGGAAAAATTTGGCTAGCATACAATTCAATTCAGGACTAATTTTGGGGCAACTGCCGAACTGCCATCTACCATGGTGGTGCACCCTTGAAAGAATGTGTTTGTCCAATCCCTGTCAAGATCTGTACATGGTGATAAGTGGACTTACAGGAGGACCAAAAAGCAGAAGACCCCTGCCTGGAGCTCGGCAACCTTGGAAAATGTCTGGGCGGAGAAGAGGCCAAATGACCATCTCTGTGACACACTTCTTAGCGTGCTCCAATCCAGCTGTCAACATCCAATCAGTAAAGTCAGCATTTGTTCAAATTTATTCAGACATCCTTTGAAGTTAACAAATCTAATGGTCTAATATCTCAATATGAATGCTCAGTTTGAATCTCACTGAAAAGTTACAGTTCTATGGGCACAGCTTATGCCTTCTGAAGATGTCTGCATCCTCTCTTCATAGGCAATTCTGGAGTCTCTCCATGCTGAATTGAAAACAATCATAACCAATCATGGAGTCATTAATGTGTCCATTTAGAGCTTAACTAACTTAAGTCATATAAAGTATAGTACTGATAATGCCTGGCACCTTACCAATATCATCCCAACGAACAGCAGGATCTTGATCCATGATCTCATTGCTCACATGTTCCAAAAGTCGGGGTTCCAAATTTCGTAGTCGATCTGGGAGTTTTCCATCAGGGCCTGCCAGCAATTCAATGCTGTACACTGAACCTCAGTATATATCCTTCATTCCTGTCCTGTTATCCTTCCGTTGAAAGGAAATACTTCTAACTTTTTTCAACAAATGCCAATTTTGACCCTCTTACTGGGGCTCAAAAAGGGATATGAAGCAATACAAAGTACACACCACTTTGAGGGCCATGGCACATTAATTGATCAGTTTCACTAATTTCAACTTGTCATGGTATAGGACTCAAGAAATAACCATGGAATGTCCCATTCTAATTGCCAAATACTCACCATTTTCGTGTTGACTCTTCATAGCCATTGTCAGTGCCACCTTGTGTGTGAGCAGTAGCAACTGCACCACCACTGGAACTTCCATTTGCCCCCCGAACTGGAGGCACAAAGGATCCACGTACACCACGACGTGACATACCCAGAGTTTTAACTAACCCAGTTTGTGGGGGTCCTGAGCTGGTGAAACTCCCTTGATACAAACTTGAAGGACGTCCAGTCTTTTTCAGTGCATCAATTGCCTGTAGTGACCATAAATTGGCAGGTAAACCGCTTGGGCAGGGCAGCTGAGACCTCTCATAATAAAAGACCAAAATACAAGGCTGAATTTCACTGAATACAGGGAAAGATAAACTTGCTAGAGAGATCTAACATGCTAGGCATAGTTGTGAGTTGTGACCAGTTCAAGCTTCTGTAAGAACCAAAAGTTCTGCTACAGCTGGGCTTTTAAACACAATTGTACTACAATAAAGTTGGACAAGAGTGTAGTTGGTCAATTTTTTTCCATTAACTCTTCAATGACAGTCTCATGCAAGTATGATGTCAAACAAAATTACCAATTTGTGACTTGCTGTAACAAAACTTGTTGGAGGTGCTTCTGCAGCATCCTCATCACTGCCAATCTCCTCTGTCTGAGATGTCCTTGCCTTTTTAGACCATGTCTTGGCTCCATAAGGATTGCGGCACCGTTTTCGAGTGTACGCATAGAGATTGTGCTTCTCTTCTGCTTCAGGGGACGAAATGGAAATAGGCTCTTTGTTTTCTGTTTGTGTTGTGTGGTAAAGACCAGAAAAATATTTGCTGGCAAGAGAGTTTTTTCCTCTTTGATCTGGCTCTGGGTGATTTGAGTCCAGCATGTGCTCTGCAATTGCATTCACACAATACAAATGACCAAGTAAATCAGGTGCACAGAGCATTTGTCACTTGATCCCTCTTTTACCTCCATAATCTGCTTTTGCCTCCATACCTTTTACATCCATTCAAACTTGCATGAAACTTGCATGCAAGATTTCCTTAAATTGCCATTAGACAGCCAGAGGACCATATACTTCCCACTCCACTAGGCTCATGATCAGCACTTCCTACCTGTGACTAGAATACTGCTTTAAATACTTGTGACAAACATGGAATGAACAATGAGCAAAAGTGGACAGCATTGCCTGCTACACTACCTGTTTGACCCTGGGCAGGTTCAACTGCCTTGTGACTTCCATTGCTGTAAAGAGACATAATCTTTGATTGTGTGAAACTTTGGCCAGGCTTTGTGGCCACCCTACCACTCTCACAGACGCCATGGTAGTTTGCATCACCTGCTGTATGAAGGCTTGCAGCTGGCACTGAAGAGATTGATGTGTTCTTTGTGATTCTCAGGGCCTGCAACATTAAATGCATTAAAATTTCAAAACGCCACTGAGTTGTGAGTGCATCAATGTGGATTGGGAAGACATGGTAGTTTCTCCTTCCTTGTTTCCTTTGCTCCAGTTGAGCACAACTGCATTTGATTTGTGGTATGGAGGATGTAAGTCCAGCACACAGTTGAGAGGGATCAGCTTCAACATTTGCTACTTTCCAGTTGGCACTGTCAAAAAGAGAGCAATCCAGCGAGTCCAGCTTGTGTCTGCCTAGAGTCTCCTCACAAGCCTTCAGTGGGTCTAGCTACAACATGCAGTCTTCCGGAAACAGTTTCTTTGCTGCAATCGAATACAAGTGGATACCAACACTCTTTTTTTCTGTCCTCTTTCACATATGACTGAAAAAAGAAGGCAAGAGTATCTATAGCATTGAAATCAGAAAGAAAGCTCCACAATTGGTAGCACTTTGAAGCACCCTTCTTTCAGTTCCACCAACCAAAACAAATACAACAAGGATGAACACAGTCTTGGCCTTGTTAGTATCATCACTCACAATGTATATCAGACCATCACCTTCATCATGAATGGAAATTATATGAATGGTCTGACCCCATGGTCACTTGCCTCCAGCAAGTAATTTACCCTACAAAACTGCAAAGGGGAATTGGGCTCTCCTGAAAATCAAAAAGACCCTGGGAGACTTACAGCAAGACTAGCTGATTGTGCCCTTTGAATAGGACCCATATAGTATTTAGAGGCCTTGATCTTCTCAATATCAATAGGCCTGTGTTGCTTGAACTTGAAATCTGCAGGAGTTTTTGCCTGCTCCAATGCTTGGCACCTGTTACACTTTTAACCTAAGTTAGACCAGATTTGATGATTTCAGAGCTACAGAAAAATTCAGTTTACAATGGACCATTGTTTTTCCATAGAGAAATCCACAAAACTGCAGCACTAATATAGTAGTAGTCCACTGCAAAGAAAACTGGACCTTTTCTACTCTGATTCCTTTTGCATGCTTGTACAGTAAAGATCAAACTAGTTTCTCCAGGTGCTGCTGCTGCTTTTTACAGCAAATTTGATCAGATGACACAGCTACCTACCTGTCCACCAGTGTTGCCAAATTGAGCTTTTGCAGCACCTTTCTCTGTATTGGCTCCACATAGACTACATCCTCCGCTGTCTGACACTGGCTCTCAAGGAATCCAAGCAATCACAGTCCCAGGCCAAGGGCAGTATCTGTGTCCCCTTTACTGAAGGCAAGATCTACACCAAATTGTAAAGAATTCAATCTCTTTACCTTCTGCTGAGTGGCTCCTTCTTTTGCATCCCCTGCTGCTGAGGTGGAATCCCCCATGACTCATCCCCTCAGCTCAATCAAAGCATTCACTGCAATGCAAGTAAAGAAAGTAGTTACTAATGGCAGCGGCACAACTTCCATAAGTGCACCAATTCAGTCACTCAATTGTTCAGAATTGGAAGAATTTGACAGAAAGTCAGGATGCAATGCAATGGACTATGTGCAATGCCATGAACCGTATGCATTGCAATGGATTATGTGCAATTGGATCCATGGACTATATACAATGGTAGAATGATATGCAATGGACTGCTGCATGCTTCCGAAAGAAAAATAAGACAGGGATAGGACAAATCTCCTTCTCAAGGAAATATGGAAACGAAGGACAGACAAACATTGACAGAAGAAAGTGAGAATTCCGAATGCTTTCCTTAATTGAAACAATGAGCACTTGAACAAAAGCAGGCAGGCACCAGAGGCAAGAAACCTTAACAAATTCTAATGAACCAAGCAAGACCTCAGTAGTGACTGGCACTGCAAATAGATCAAAGCGATGATGATGAACAGGAGAGTCTCGGATCAAAATTCCAAAAGACGCGCTTATCAGAGACAGATTTCTAGCATCCTGAACCTTTCCGTCACTCGATGAAATTTACCTGCAAAAACGTGAAATAGAAGCATTGCCAAAACAAAAAATTGCACGGTCTCTGAATTTGCTAGTTCTCTGTTGAAGAAGACAGAGATAAAACCGGAGGCAAATCGCCAACAATTCTCTCATCCGGCCCCCTCCGTTCATTCCCTGAATTTTTTTTCTAAAAGAAGAACAAGAAAAAGAAGACAATCTCTCGAGAAGGGTGAGGTGATGTATGAACTTACAGAAATTTCTCCGCCGAAATTTTGTGGAAATCGATCCGCATCTGCCGAACACGACGATGCACAAAACTCCCCACGCGCGCACGCACACACACACGCACACAGAACGAAATAGAGGAAACGAAGACAGCAAGCGGGGGAGGGGTGACGCCGGGTCCGCCCTTCGAAACCGGGGGCGAATCTGAAGTGAAACCCACTTCTCTACCGGGTCCCCCAGGCTGGTTGCGTCATCGACAGATAAGCAGATAGTGCGTTTCTCATTCTCTGGATGAAAATCATTCACTGACAAGTTCGTTGGCCTTGCCTACCAAGGCAAGGATATTGTGTTTAGATGCATTACAGAGTATAGTAGCTTAAGGGCCAAAATAACAGGTCTATTTTTATATGAGGATTTTTTGAAAGATGATATTTTGGCTTGTGTTGAAACTTGAGAAATTTAGTTACAAAGTTATAATATCTTGAAGGATTTTGGTTTCTTTTAGAGCATTTTTTGAAGATTATATTCTTGCATGGTGAAATATTTGAGTTCCATAGTTCTTCTTTTGCCTTAAGATACTTTTTAATGTAAATGGCAAGGCCACAATGTGACACACCCCTTGTTAAAGGTATATAAACTGATCATTGAAAATCGATAGTATGATATGGACTTCAATTAGGTACTAAAATAATTTTATTTCAATTATTTTTGAAGCAATTATGTGCAAATTTTTTTTTTAAAGGGTGAAATTTTGCAACTTAGTGGGGGAAAAAAAAATGGAGTTTCATCAAAAGATACAAAGGGTTTTTCTTGGAAAAAATGGGCCCAAGTTGTCACAGCATGAGGGAAAAAAATTTAATGTCGTCACATTTAGATCTCCAGGAGGGTCACAGTGAATCAGCACCCACCAGCACACCATCCACTGGATGCCCGTTATTACTCAGTTGTTGGATGAACCTCAACTGAGTTCATATTTGGTTTCACCTTGGTAACCAATTCTGTAGGAAATAGGTCTCATACATAGGTAAGTAGGTAGGAGAATAGGTAACTACTAGGTAAGTAGATGGTTTATACATATGTAAGGGCTGTTTTCACTACCTACCTAGTAACAACCTGCTTGTGTGTTGTTAGTAGGTAGGCTAAAAGAACAAGGAAGTGAGCTAACCACGACCATGGTTAGCTAGTGAACTAAAACCCAACAGAAAACTGTTTCCTGACCACTTACCATTCATCCTTCATGATGCACTGGTGGGTGCTGGTTCACTGTGGCCAGGAGCAGTGTGGAGGCGATGAAGGTTGCCGGAACAAGTATGATAGGTTCACTGAACCTCATAATTCACACTCTTTTGTGTCCCATTATTCATAAGCTCAATGCTCCTATATCATCAATTATGTCCAGTAACTAGCTCGAGCATGTTGATTACCATGCATTGCATGCCTTGACTATTCACAGTAACCTGCATGCTCTTGCCAGTCACCTAATCCAATATGCACACTTTAAACATTTCAACCAATATTTTGTCTCAAACCTATATGACTAAGCATTGATCTCAGAGCATGCCCAATGGCAGCAGTAAATTGGACCTTACGATACTCCTTGAATGAAGATGTACCCAAAGAAACACTGTAAATCTTCTTTGGGTTGGTAAACATGCACATATTCGCAGTTTCCTGCAAGAGCAGCTGTAGCACGAAATGAGTGTTTCTGAGCAATAAATGACCGTTTCTCATTAACAAACTGCAATGATTGGCCCAGGTAGGGAGAGTTAAATAGTCTCTCACTTTGTAGAGTACATCTTTTCAGGCTCATGGGTGCAGATGGGGGAGAAACTAAACAATGCACACTGGATGTGTCAAATACCGATGAAGGGCTATTGCTGGGCATGGTCTTAGGGGCTCAGTTAAATAAGCATCTGAGTTACCATTTTATTCACAAACATCATGATTCATAATACAAGTATAGAAATGCAACTTCTTGTTTCACGGACATTTTATTCCTTCTATTCAATAAATAAATGGTTTTGGTTGGTGTAGGTCCTCAGCCAGGAGAATTTTTGAGGAGGTTTACTGCAGTTAGTAAAAAGGTACCAAGAGCAGTCGTTGGGTGAACCGGCCCCACACTGTTACTGCGGTAAACCTCAAATACACCCCCAAATGTTTTTTTAATAGTTGTTTCTAAACATTATAAATACTAGTGTTGCCTATGCCATTGACCCAAGTGTGAACACATTGAGGGCTTAACTGATTTTTCTATCCAAACTTAATTTTTGCAATTTTTTTGAATTTTCAGCAACAAAATCCACTCACGAATCAATATCTTTCATACCTTAGCTCTGAAAATTGTGAAATAAACTCATATAGATCTGACTCACCGAGGGCTTTTCAACAACACCAAGAAAGAAAATTCTATTGTCCTGCTTAACATATAGTCAGATTTGGCTCATTAATGGTGTAGATGGTTGCGAGTCCACCTATTTGACAAAATTGAAAAAATAAAAATAAAAATAATTTCACTCCCATTTCACTTAGGGTTCAACTCACTCATGAAAATTTTATGAATGAAAGCGACGGAAATCACCACATTGGCATAGACTGAGCTTTATCTTCTCCTAGCGACACCCACCAAGTACAACAAAGCTTCTCGCTACAAACCATGAATAGTGCTAGACTAGCAAAACCTTCACATCTAACACCAAAAACATGAAAGGATCCTTGTTTTGAAATCAAGCCATAAATGCAATCCCCAAAACAAGGGAATCCCGAATACATAATCCATGTATATCAATCCACATTATTACAGCAACAAAATCACAAAACGAAAACCCCTGTGGTAGAAATTCAAATCATGTGCAAGCGAGAGCGAGATGATCAACTTCCAAAAAGGATGCAATCTAATGCAAACACCGTTCACCCGAGAACTATCTATCACTCAAAACACTACTATCTGTCATGAGTTCTTGCTGCAATGAACACATGGGTCTGCACCCATGGTCCCCCCACAACACATGCTTGTGGGATACAAATGAAACAATGTAGACAAACAAAACACGAAGGTGCTCCTTGCATAAACCAACAAATTATTATAATGATGTACAAAAACCTGTACATGACTTGTCCCCCTTCACATGCAGATAGATCATGAAAACATTGCAGTTTCATAAAAGATGTCATCCAACTATCATATGTATAGATTTATAGATATATCTTTAGATGAGTAAACCCTAATTACAAGAGTCATCAAATAGAAACCCTGTGGTCCATCGATTTAGTAATGCCATTGGCTCCTTTTTGAGTGTGGTGGTTTTGACATCCTATAGGACCAATCATGTATCACAATAAATCTGTCATGAGCTCTTTGAATTCCTCAAAGTCGACTCGGCCATCTCCATTGCGATCGACACCTGCAATCATCTGCTGGCAATCCTTCAAACTGCTACCTTTTCTAATCCCCAAGCGATGGAGGATGGATTGGAGCTCGATGTTGGAGATGAAACCATCATGGTTTTTGTCGAATATGGAGAAAGTCTCTTTCAAAAGAGTATCATTACCGTCTGGGTCATCATCACCATATTCTAGTGATGTTGTTGTAGAGCTGCTGTTCTTGCTCTGAGTCTTACCATGATGTGTGCTGTTGGTGCCATTTGAGTAGTTATTTGCAGAGGTGGGGGTTTGCTGAAGTGCAAGAAACTCGTCAAAGTCAACCAGGCCATCTCCATTTTTGTCTACAGAGCTCATCATGGTTAAGATTGCATCCTCTGAGACATCCAAATCCAACTTCTTCATACAATTCCCCAGCTCAGCTTCTGATATCCGGCCATCTCTATCCTCGTCATATGTGTTGAACACTCTCCTTATCTCAAAATCCTTTTCTGCCATATTTCTCACCTCATCGGTTGATTTCTTGATGATTCTAGAACTGCAAATCACAACAACAACAACAACAATAATCAGGGTGCTAGCCTACAGTTGTCAACACTCGGAATATGGCCCGCAAACCCTAACCCTTGAACCTGGATCGAAGAACAACAACAACGAAGACCATGACTAAGATCTCCGCTTTACAAAGCATCTTGCATGGCTGTACCATGGAGGAGGAGGCAGCACAGAATGGGATAATATCATACCTGCCACTGCCGGAATCTTTGAAATTGTTGGAGTTGCTGGAGCCAGCCGCGAGAGTACTTCCTATACGAGGAGTTGCGAGCCCGTGATCCCGCGAGTCGGAATCAGAAGCCGAGATCGAGGTCTGTTGGTTTTTGTGATCTAGACTGCGTACTACTGAGCTGCCGTCGACGGATCTCACTGCACGCCCCTTGATGTCTTTTTTTTCTTCATCATGATGAACGGGACCAGGATTAATCTGCGGGTGCAATTTGTGAGTGGGTGGTCCTGGTTTTTTGCTGCTCATGTAATCCCACCCATCATCAACGAATCTCCTCAACACGGAGTTTTGTCTTCCATTCACTTCCATTCCCGGTTTCTACTGCAAATAAGTATCTCTGCAACGGAAGAGAAAAGGGGGATGGGGCAGAGAGGGAGAAAAAAAACGCTGAGATTTTCGATCACAATGGATCGATGATCTCTCTTGCGATTTCTCTTCTTGTTGCGGAAAGAAAGCGAACAGACTCCGCGATTTCTGATATCCAAGGAAGCGATTTGATGCCACAAAACATGGAGCGTTGAAAATCGTGACCTGTTGAGTGGGCGCACAACCCCCACGTACTTTCGTGGTCGTCGATCACGGCTTCAGCACCAAGCCCGTGGCGCCGTAAAAGTGACTCCACCGTTAGCGTTCCATTTTTCCCGGCGGATACCAACCTACACGGAAGCATATATAGACTTGACTTCCCAGCAAATTGGGTTCTAATCTTGGAAGTAGATGGTTGAAATGCATCCATGTCCATGCAAAGGTCTTCACCAATTTTCCTAGTGTAATCGGCAAGCACCTTACAGAGAGCATCTTTTCCAACCGCCCCCACAAATTTCTTTCATTTTCTCCATGATACCCACCCCACCAGGTATCATGGAAAAAAAATTGGCACAGATCTTTATGCTTGGCCATGGGCTTCTTACTGGAACCACACCCATGCTCAGCTCCTTGAGTCCTTATTCCAGTAAAACCTGTGGGCCAACAAGAGCTTTAACCTTGACATTACATGCAGAGTTTTCCATCTCCAACTCACTTCTTCAACCCTAGTTCAATCGGGGGTTTCATTGACAAGGTCAACCACAACTTTCACAGAGGAATTTGATTTTTACCCATTTGCTTAGGCATTGTGAAAATGGCAAAAAGAAACTTTCAAGCATTCAGTCCACATCTATAAGCTGAGACAAAATGTGGCACAACTCTACACATGTATACAGACAGACACCATCTGTGGAATGATGAAAACATGAGCTCCCATGACAAGTTCATCACCTTTGCTGATAGAGTTCAATCTTTAATAATAGACTCATGCAATATAATAATATTAACTAATTAACAATTAATTAGCGGATCTTAATAACACATAGTGAAAGCAAGAATATTTTGAGAACCATCCATTTACCCTAGAGAAGCACCCAAGTACTTTAGATAAGTAAGCTCCACTATTCTGCCACCCATTAACCAAACTTTGAAAGTTGTAAAAGCACTTGGACAAATTTCCTAGTGTATTTGGAGGGTGCCTTTTTATCCATTAGTATCCCTGCTAGAAAATGTCCTCGGCCTGTTATTTTGGGAATACCCCCACCCTGGGGCTTTACCCTATACTAAACCCATACTTTCTGAATGGGAAAAGTATGCAGCAGTTCATTGTTGGTAAGGTGGGCACTGAATTTGGCCACCACTTTTGCAGAAATGCACCATAATACGTGCATTGAACAAGGCAGTCAAACATGAATGCAAGCTCTCAAGATGAATGTGTACCTTGGCCAGTGAAACACTTCTGTGAGAAACTGTACCATGGGCTTGAATTTGTGAACATCAAAGACCCTGCAGTTTCAGAGCAACAGGAGGCTTCAAACATTCACATGACTTTAATGACTGGCAACTTGATTCCTCACTTCCATGTTCATGATGACAGAGGCCAGCGTACAGGTTATATTACCTCAGGTTCAACCAGATGATGAGAATGCTGCAGGGTGTTACAGTATAATCTTGTCCATAGGACGCCCCAAAGTTGCACTGCTTTAGCTTTGCTTTTGAAAGACTTCCAGCCTTCAGAGCACCATAAGTGCGGAATTGCATTGACAAAACCAGACACCTTGTGGAACACAGTTGGGGTGGTAGGAATGCGACTTGTGCATAATAGCAATCTTTTTCAAGCCATGATGAGTCCATCTGCAGCATCCATTCAGGAGGTTTTACACTCTAACATTTCAGGGTCATCAAAATAGTCAGAACACATGAGTCGAGTTAACAACTGTCATCAATATGACTGAAATTAATCCTACACAATATGCACTGCAAAATGATGGGCAATCCATTCAACACATTTCAAAGTTTCACTAAGACAGCTCCCTCTAAGAACATATTCTCCGGATACACAGATTAAAGAGCCAATGATTACAGGATGCCACAATAAGAACAAAGGATTTAAATTACCATGCTACTCGACAGATGTTCCAGAATTCAGATTGAATGTTAAAGTTTGTCAGAAATCAACTCAAGGGTGATCCCACAAAAAGGGTCCCAAAGTGCACTCCATCTGAAAGAGAAACAAAAATGTCCTCTTCAAAATTTCAATCGCTCTTCAAACTTAAAGCTCTTATTGAATGTGAAAATGTAAATGGAATGCAGCAGGAAGGAAGAACTCAAGACTTATGCTTATTTGAAGCAAGGCATGTTTCAACTCACCTGATCTTAAAAATGAGCATGCGCCACATTTTCAGCACAAACATTTCAGCCTCATCATCAAGAATGGATTCTAACAGTTCCAGCATGCTTGCTGCAGGTACATGTTTGCAGGTGTTACTCACTATGAAGTCCACTAGTGTCATTTCCTCTCCCAAAAACCCTGATTTTTCTTGAGATCCATGATGCATCTTCTTGTGAAGTTCATGCTGTTCATCAACAAAATTTCAAACCCTCCTTGTAAGTATTCTCAAACTCAAGAAGGAACAAGGAACCAATACTTAACCCAGATGTGTAATGCTCTCAAAACAAAACTCCTATGAAGAAACTCAACAATAAATCACCCCTGCCACTTAAGAATGTGGCAGCAAAATTCAGCTGATGATACACTAGTCTTGGAACAGCAAGGAACATTCCTGTCAAACTTGCACTGAGTAGGCACAAGGATGTTATACCTCTGCTGAATGAAACAATTGTAATCTCAAGTCAAAGAACTGTCAAGAGTGGGCAAAGAATGTTTATTATTACCTTCTCATAAGTGAGCCAATCAACAGGATAGTTGAAAAATTCCTCAGTTTTTGGTAGGGTATCAATAAGTTGCTTTGCATCAACTATATTTTTTGTCACAGGCACCTTCAGTTCAGTCTCTTTGAAATGTTTTGCATCACAATAATGATCTTTTTCCTCATCCTATTCCCTGTCCCTGCCCTTGTCTCATTGGGTTCTGTCTTTCTCTCCAGATTTTTCCCTTAATATTCTAGACCTCCCTCTGTCACCATCAACCTTAGCAGAAGGCAAAAGTGCCAAGCTTTTTACAAATTCTGCATCAGCAGCCATATTAGACACAATACCTTTTGAAGGAGGGACCACAGGCACAGAAGAAGTGGGAATAGCCACCACTTGCATTTCCTCTGCTGCGTAGTCAATGGCAACCAATGGACCTATTTTGTTTGAATCTGGTGCCTCTTCTTGATCCTTGTGGTTGAATACAGATGGCAATATTGCCCATTGTCCATAGGACGTCCTGGATATTTTCACAGGTGTCACAATTGGTCACAAGATTTTCTCATGACAATTTTTTTAAAAAAAAAGGAATGGGGAGGAAAAATCAAGGTTTATTCCATTTGAACATATTAGATGTAAAAAAATTGCTAATTGATACATTCATGGGTAGCATTGGAAAATGGTTTGCAATCTTATTTTTTGGCAATATATAAAATGTATGAAATAATGTGTGCAAAAATAATAAAAATGGTTAAACATAATTTCTTGAAAGGTCAATTTGGAGGGAAGGATATAGGTTTACAAAGGGGGAAAAAAAGCTATGTACACAACATCAACATACATCACTCCATAGACAACATTTATTTTCATCCATATTATGAAACTTCATCATTTGGTCAATTTTATTTATGTTGTTCACTTGGTGATATTGTGATTTTCATTCATGAAATTCACAATCATCCATGTGAGAGTTTGTGAACATTACTTATGTCATATGGTTCATTTGGGTCATTATTAGCATTAATGTTCTTGTGATTTATCCAAAGTCTATGGCTTCAAGTTGTCCATCAAATTCTTGTCTTCATGTATGTATGTCTATGCCATCCACTGAAATAACTACACGTTCCAAGGCTAGCTACCTCTCTCACTTACCACAACACATGAAAAAAAAAAAAACCTTTACAACTAATTTTCAAATCTTCACTTCCTTTATTGAAATTTTTTCTTCTTTCTCACATACCTTGAAACATTTTCTTTTTCATTGCATTTCAATTCAACTAAATTCAAGTGAAAAAAAATGGGATGCAAATTGGTGGAGAAGCTATTGAAAATATGCTCATGAATATGGTGTTGGAAAAAATAAATTAAAGGACACAAATCCAAAAATATACTTTTCTATGTCGTTTTATGTAGGAATGGGTTGAATAAATTCCAATTTGGAACTATCCAAGTGACAACTTCCAACTTATGGAACCTAAAATTGTCCTACTTAAATTAAGTCCAATGAATTACCGCCATTAGAATTAGAGCATATTTCATAAAAATATTTAAATAAAAATAATTATTGAATCGATTATAAACCACCACATTTTCTATCAATATTATTACCTATTTGAGCTCTACTTTGCTATGCACTACCAATGATGATCAATTTATTTATTTATTTTTATGTTTTCATATCGTTTTCAATAATTCATCATTATTTATGTTAAATTAATGTGCATTTCATGGACATGAAAAAACACATGTTAATATGGTTTTTCATATCCATGTTGGTGGATAAGGAAAAATAGTGAAGTAATTATAAAATGGAAGTAATTATTATGAAAGGTGGGAGATAGTTATTAAAAAAGTTAATAGGAAAATGAAATAGTTAGGCTTGAAAATGAGATAGTTATTTTTGAAATTGTCTTTGGAATGGTCCATGGATGACCATACAAAGGATTCCAAAAAATCTTGCATGTACTAATTCTAACTACTTGTCACCGGATTTTTACACATACAATACACTTTTAAAACTTTGCTAACTATATCCTTTCAAATTAAAAAATGACCATAATTTTTTTTAAATGATTATTTTAGAAATCGGGATGATCATAAAAGTAAAATTGAAAAATTAATTTAACTTTACCCTTACCTTTACATGAATTTGGATGTTCTTCTTGAAAATTAATTATAAAATTAATTCCTATTTTTCATATTTTTTACATTAAAAATAACATCTTCACCTTAATACAACTATTTCTCATGTAATTTTTTCTAAATATTACATTACATTATCTGCAATTATGGGTGTTTGAAAATACTAATTTAACTAATTTATTGTCTTTTTTTAAAATTTATAAATTATAGGTAAAATAATGAAGATTAAAACTAATACAAGTGAAATCATAATATTTGGATATTTTCAAGAAAGTATGATTATAATTTTTTTGAATTGACATTATATTATAACCTTGGATTTTTTTTAATTAATTTAAAAACATTCCCCCTAACCATGGGGATTTAGTGACACCATTGTGGTCATGCAATTTCAATTTGATCCAAAATTTGAAAATTCATTATGTAGTTTCTTTTCATCTATTTGATTAATTTGAGTCATGAACAAAATTTTATCTATTGTCAAGTTTCCATATGGTTAACTAAATGTGTGGTGGATTTTGTCCACAAACAATTTTATTCTTGTATGGCACAAATTATTTGTATATTGAAAGTTTTATGAAAAAAATAATTTGAGCTTTGCGTTGCTATGCATTACTAGTGATGATTTTCCTTCTTATTATATTCCCATATGATTATCGATAATTCATCATTATTTTTGTCAATGTCAAATTTAATTTCAACTAATATAAATATTATGGACATGAAAAGACACATGTTAATTTGCCTTTTAATATCCATGTTGATGGGTAAGAAAAGGGGTGAAATAAGGATAAGAAATAGTTATTAAGAAAATATTGAAGTAGTTATAAAAATTTTAAAAATAGTTATTTTTAAAAAAATGAAGTAGTTAGGCTTGGAAATGAGGTAATTATACTTGAAAATGTCTCTAGAATTGTCCAAGGATGACCATATGAAGGTTTACGCAAAAATAAAGAGCCTACGAAAAATTATAATAAACCAACCATATACCATTTCCTCAAAATTCTTGTCATTGAAATTTGATTTGTATAGTCACATTTTATTTATCTATGGACAATGATATAATTGTGGTCAATTTTATCCATAAACAATTTTTCATGCATATGATATGCTTCATTGTTAAATGATTTTTTTTTTTTTCATATTGTCAAAGTTTTTTCCAATTAGAATTTTATTTTTCATTTTCACTCTCATTCCTCTTTCCCTCTCTCCTCATCTCCTCCTTTTTCCACTTCTTCCTAATTTCCTTCCAATGTTTTCCCTCCTTATTTTGAAGTTTTTTTTATGTTTCTATGTGATTTGAAAGTATCATTGTTTATTTCATGTTACTTCCCAAAAAAATTGACCTTTTAACATAGACTAGCATGGCCTATGCCACTGGCCCAAGTGTTACCACGTCCTCAACTGATTTTTCCTTCCAAAACCTGGTTTTTTGGGATTTATTTGAAATTTCAACAATAGAAATCACTTAAAAATCAATATCTCCCACATTCTGAATCCAAATCTTACCAATTAAATTCCATTAAATCTTGCTCATCAAGATCTTTCCAAGAACACCAAAGGCACATTCCAATTCCTCCAAAAAACTTAGCTACAATTTAATTTAATTTATACTAAAAATCATTCAATATTCAAAACTTTTGCACCATAAGTCCAAATGTCATGGAACCAAGCCCATGCACCCCTCCTTGTTGAGAGCTTTCCAAAGACACCAAAAACACGATTTGAAGGATCCCGATTCAATGGATTTCATAACTAAAAAACAAAACAAACTATCTTCCTTCATAGATAGATAACATGGATGTAAAATCACTTGTGATATGTGCCTTTTCATATCCCAATGAGTAGGTATTAAAGTAACATGTGCATTTTCATATCCAAATATGTGAGTAATGAAAAGGAGGCACGTTAATGGGTAGAAATTTCTAAACTAAATAGTTCTATGGGCCTCCTAGTGATTACTAGTTACTGGTGGTAGACTTACCATCCCTTACCCAAGGGGTGCAGTGAAGCTCATGGAATTAGGTAGTTCGGGTTAATAATTGGTTGAAGGTATTTCATCCAATCGTCTAGGAGATTTTTAGGAAAGGATTAGGATAAGGGCCTTATTTTCTAGGGGTCAATGAAGGCCTTGTGTGTGATATGGGGCAAAGTGGGGTAGAGGAAGGGGGAGGACAAAGATTTTTCATTAGAGACTTTTGGGAGATAAAGAACTCTCACTTGGAATGTGGATGAGAGGAATGAAGAAGAAGTATGTACTTTGTGTATGATTTTAATGGAAGACGATTGAAGGATTCAAGTTTCATATATTGATTTGATGTTCTATTAAGTGTGGAAGGTAGTGTTGTTTTAGTAATAAAAGTAGGATGTTTCCTTCGACTAGTATCCATACATTTCTTTAAAACAAAGAGTAAGGCGGCTAGACTCCTAGGTAGTTTCTAAAATCCTAAACTATTGGCTTCCACATGAAAGTGGCAACTAGTCCATGGTGGTGGAAATCAAGGGGTACAACAAGTGGGTTGGAGGTGAAAGGGTACAGAAAAGAGATGTCGAGGGCTACAGGTGGTAGGAATAGCCATTAAAAAACTAGAAGCAAGGGGAAAGGAGAAATAGTAACATTTGGCAGGTTTGTAAATCCCCTAGGCAATATTTGAAGGACGTTGAAGGTATTACATACCCTGTTAGAATACATGCTTTCAAGTTCCCTTTTTTTCTCATATTATTCTCTTTATGTTTTACCCTCTACTCCTTGGATTAAAAAACTAATATAAAGGTAGGTTTGGTCTTAGATAACAAACCCTTATCTTCCCAAGTTCCACTTGTATGACTTCTTACCTATTACTTGAATAATTGTAATATAATAAGAAAAAAAGGGTAATTCTTCATGTGAAGTAATAAGAGGTCAACTTAGTTCCCTAATCTTACCCCCCCGGAAGAGGGTAATGATTAGGGGCCACAAGTTCACCTTTTAACAAAGCAACCTAATGTAGGGGTGGCTTCACCACATGCTTGTCAAATAATTGATTTATTTGAATATTTTATTTCAAAAAAAATGTTCTAAAATATTTCCAAAGATTTTTCATTTTCTTCCACAAATAAAATGTTTTCAAATATTTCAAAAAATCTTTCATTTTTTTGAAAATTTCAGCATTTCTAAAAATAATATAATTTGTGCCAAACCCGCCAAATTATTTAACTATTTCAACATACATAACTTGAATATGTAGTGGCACATAACTTGCAAAATCAAAATAAGGGAGTGTTGTAAAAAACAACCAAGTTGAAAGGCCTCAAACAAACACACAAACATGATTATTTTGATTATAGAAATGATATTTGGGGAGGAAAAAAAAACCTAAACCCCAAGGGCAATATGTGGTTTGGATGTCCTGTTCAAACTGAGTTTACAATTTTGAAGAACCCTAGTATGACTTGGTACCACCTAATAAAACAATTGTTCGCCTTATGGAATTGTTGGATTCATGGGTAGAAGGGCCCCCAACTAGTTCCATATTTCATAATTGTTTATTGTGGGTTATGTGTAGGGTAAAGCCCTAGGTCAAGGGCATTACCAAAATAAGGGCACGTGATAACCAAATTTGTTTTATGCCTTCAATCGATGGCTTTACCCAACATAATAACATGCAAAAAAATTTGTGGAGAAATTGAAGCGAAATAGGAGAAGGGCATTACAAAAAAAAAAATAACCTCCCCAAAATGGAAAAAACAAAGCAAACATGGAGGGGGCATTATGAAAAACAAAACGTCTTTTTTGTTCTTGGATGAAAAAATATGTTTTATAAGGTTACATTGTAAATTTTTGGGCAAGTCATTACACACCCATAACTCATCTATTTCCATTTGCGATTGGCTAAATGACGCTCTCCCAAGTTCCGAGTTAGACCCAAGATGGGTTTAAGTTACTCAAACACCGGAATTGTGAGGAACTCGGGGCACGCTCTCAGCTCTCAGCACTAAAAGGGGTAAAGGGGCATGCTGAAGCTCCGAGATGGGACAAGGAAGAATGACAAGTTTTAGTTACTTACTCAAACCTACATCAAACCAACCAACAAGTTGGTTAATTCACTTGTGGAGCACCTTTAGTGCTAGGACAAGTCATGGGCAACTCTAGACTCACAAGACTCACCATGGCCCGGATTCGGGGGAAACCACCACCTTCCCCCATATAGTATTCTCTACGTCTTTCTGCGACACCTACATCCGAATGGCTTTTTATCCTGAGACTCCCAAGGAAGAATCCTGAAGTTGTCCTGATTTGGACTTCCGGGACTTTGCGAGGTCATGACTATTTGCTCAGACCTTCGATTGGGATGAAGTCTAAAGCAAACTTGTAGCTCTCCTTGAGAGCTTTCCAACGGTGTATCACACTCCACCTGCACGCACCGAGGTCAGGTCGATTCCTGATTTTTAGTGATCAGGAGTCAAACTGCCAGTTTGACTCCCGACCCTTCTTTTTGCCATAACTTGTGCTGCAGATGTCCAAATGGCCCATGCGAGCCCATTTTTGACATCTACATTTTGATAATTTTCCAATGATATAAAGAACATTTCAATGCAAGGTGTTTTGCAATCGAACTTTGAAGTTTCGGGAGTCCCGGAAGACTCCCAAGTCCTAATTTCAGGAATGTGAGTTTCATCCTCACACTCTCTCCAAGTAAGGTTGCAACACTAAATGCCATAATTTGTGTCTTATTATGTTCAAATCGGGCCAAAATGAACTAACAACCACCAATGCATTAATTGGTTATTCTATACATAAGATGGGTTGTGTTTCTTCATTTGGTTCCTGACCCTACGTTAACCAACATTATATCATAGTCCACCTTTTTGGCTATTGACCTTTGACCCATTTGTTTTTGGGGTGTTTTTTCCTCAACCCTGATCATACTACATTCCAACCTAACTACTTTAATTCCTTAGATACCTTTCTGACCTAGTTATATTATTGACCTATATCTTGGCCCTACATACTAACATTTTACCTACTAACCTTTTATCATTTTGTGGTTAAATTTTTTTCTCAGCAAAACCTTTATTTATTTTTTATTAAACTTTTACGTTTCAACAACACCTTTATCTCCTCTTAATTAGACTGGGTATGAATATTTTTATTATTTAGGTATTGAATATCTTGAATAGAAAAACAACACTTATTTTCTAACCCATAGGCAAGTATTGCATATTTTGACTAAAAAATTAGCTCATATTTTGTGGACCATATGCAAGTATTATAAGTACCCATTTGTCATGAGGATTTCAATAAACATTACGTAAATATTGTTTAAGAACCATAAGTTTTAACAAGGCAAATGTGATAATATAATGTGACAATAGAAAATGGTCTTAAGTTAAGGAGAAAAATGTTATCAAAAATCAAAATTAGATACATATCTTCAAATGTCATAAAGGATAATGTTCTCAAATGTAAATGTTAGCTTACAAAAGCATGTCCAAAAAATTCACTACATGTAATCCTATGGATGTCCTAATCCCTATCCAAGGGAGAACCCTCTCTAAAACTATGATTCACATTGCCCATCCCATGCACTTGCTAATAAGTTATTGTTGCCTTTGTTGCATTTTCCATATGGTGGTGGGTATAAATTTGGCAATTTGGTAGTTAGAGGCAAATTACAATGTCACAAACTCTTTCTTATTAATTTCATGAATTCTACATTAAAATTTCAACCCACAATTACCATGGACACTTCAAAGACACCCTAAAATTTTATTTAAATAAATAAAATAAATAAATAAAATACACAAAATGGGTGGATATGATGGCATACCATCCATGAACCATCTGGGATCCATAGAAATCAATGATAGTATTGATTTCTTTTTTTTCAATTTTTTTGGTTGCACTTTCATTCCCAATAATGCCATCCCATGCCATTTCACCTTCTTTGCATATGCGCATAAAGTCATGCAAATGAAGATTTGCAAGTCCTCATCCTTTTCGATGCGTTTATGGGCATTGTGTGGGATGCTCCCAACACCACAAGATTTAATGCCCAAGACCTATAAATGTTGATAAGAAGTTAATTATACTAAACAAGGCTTCTGCATCTTAGATTTCCCTTTTACAAATGACTAGAGGTGACCCCATTGCACATGGGCCTTCACACAAGTTTGAGCAACTACTTTTTGGTGATTTTGTTGTTGGATTGCATGCACATCACTTAAGATGTGTGCATTCATTCAAACATGGTTTTGGCAACGCACCCCCCTTCACAAGTCAAAGGACAACCAAATTTGCCTTTTTTTGCCACAAAATCATGCACCTTTTTGAAGTGTTGGGTGAACAACACTTGGTGGCATATGCAATGGAACATGTGCTAACTTTGCACACACACTTTGACCCCACCTTAACCCAATCTAAATCCTTTTGAGCTATTTTGGGTGTTTGAGAGGTTTCATTTGCTCCTCTAATTTCCCCTCCTCAACCATGAATTAAAATAAAAATGAAAAAAATAAATTAATATTTACTTCACATTACCATCAAAGCAAATATTACACAAACCCTAAACTTTCAACTTGATTTGCAACCACCATTTTCAAATACTACACCCAAAAAAACTAGAAAAAACCGAACCTCCATCTCACCATTAGATGGAGGTTAGGGTTTTTTCTCCTATAAATTGGATCATAAATTTCAAGAATAAACAACCCAAACCTTGTATGAGATGAAAGATTATATCCAAATGTTCACATTTTGCTTCAAAGACTTCTTCATAAAGGTGTAAATTTTTTTTTGTAAAGATGATGCCTAAAAACTTTTTACATAATAAAGAAATCTGTAAAGTCACCCTAAGTTACACCTTGTGTTACACCTTGTATTTCAAGTCTCACCCTAAGAAACGACGCATTCGTAAAATCACCCTGAGTTACAAGGTTTTGGGAAAACACAAGGTGAGTCAGGGCTTGATTGTGTTGGTTGTCTAACTTTTGGACAATCCATTAATTGAACATCGAGGGATGTGGGGGGCATGGGGGTGGTAGGGTCAATTCATGAATGCATAAGGCAAAGGGGGAGGAGGGGCATGGATTTTTTTCAAACTTAACATTGGGGTTGTTTAGGGAATTTGATTGGAAGAAACATTTTTTATTACAAAAATTTCCTCCAATGGCAACCCCAAGATTAACCCATTACCCTCTCAAAAGGTTTCTTTATGAAATTTTCAATAATTTTGGCGCAAAAATAGGTGCTCTTTGGAGGGGTTGGGGGATGATTTTTTTATGGTTGGTTTAGGGATCATCACCTAGGGCATTTTGGAAACCTATCTATTTAGGTGCCTATTTGGGTTAGGGATATATAAACCCAAACAATTATCAATTTTCTTTCTCTTTTTGCAAGTGCCATTCAAAAGAGACTCTCTAGAGCCATAAGAAGGTTTTGTTTGGGTTTAGGGTTTCAAGTTTTTTTTTGTTTTAAGACAACCTTATTTCATTCTTGTTCCCAATTTGTTATTAATGGAGTTTGTTGCGCATAGTCTTGATTCAAGCTCTTCAAATAATGACGAGGAGCCCTTTGATGAGATTGATGCTGAACATCAAATTGCGGTGCAAGCCACAATCGCATGTGTCAACATTTGGGAGCACTTCACACCAACAAAGTTGGAGGAGGGTGGCAAGCAATATGTGGACCTTAACATAGGTGTGCGAAACATCTTGATGACCATGCGGGCCATGCCAGGTTTGTTCAAATCCTTGACCAATTTTAGTTTGATTAAGTTTGAAGAGTTGGCATAGCTTGTGGTCCCCACCATCATTGGTCATGCAAGGTTCACTGAAGAACCACACCACATTTATGAGCGATCATCCAAATTGACCCTGAAACAATGTTTGCTCAACTTCATATTGTATATAAAGCATAATAATGTCACCAAATATGATGCATTCCTATGGAATTGGAGCAATAGTGCAATAAATGATGATGGCATTTTTATTACATCTTGCATCAATTCCGCCATTTCTAATGAGATTCGGTGGCCACTATTGAGGAGCATCGGGTCTTGGCTACACAACTTCCATAATTCCAAGGCTACATTGGATTTATTGATGGTACTTTCATCAAAATTTGTAAGCCCTGGAACAATCCAGCCCATCAAAGTTGGTTTAATGGGTGAAAGGAGATGTATTGCATAAACAACACATTGGTGATGGACCACCATGGGTTGTCCATATATTTGGACCTTGGGTACCCCAAGTCATTCCATGATGTCAGTATCTTGCAATAGTCAAACATCCACACGAACTAGCATCAACACTTTGTTCACACAAATGAGTATTTCGAGTACTTGTTGGGCAACTCGGGGTACATGGGTGAGGATATGTTCGTGATGCAATGCATTGAGAAACACAAATTGGCACTTGGAGTTAACCTTGCTGCAATTGCAACTTATAACAAGATGCATGCATGCATTTTTTTAAAAACCACCATCTCATTTCATTTGTATTTAATAAGGTTTAAGAATTTTAAGGTTAGGGCTTACATTTTAGGATTTTGGGTTTGGATTTAGGTTTTAATGTTCAATGTTTTAATGTTTAAGTTTGAGTTCTAGATGTTAAGATTTAAGGTTTAGGATTAGGTTTTAAGGTCAAATTTTAAAGGTTTAGGTTAGGGTTAAGATTAGGGTTTTAGCTTAGGTTTAGGCTTTAAGGTTATGTTTTAGGGTTTAGGGGTTAAGGTTAGGATAGAGGGTTAGAATTTGGGGTTTGGAGTTTGGGCTTAGGTCTTAAGGTTTAGTTTTTGGTTTTGGGTTTATGATTAAGTTTAAGGTACTAATTTTAAGTTTAGGTTTTAGGGTTTAGTTATAGGGGTTAAGGTTTATGTTAGGGTTAGGATTAGGGTTTTAGTTTAGGTTTAGCCTTTAAGGTTATGTTTTAGGGTTTAAGGTTTAAGGTTAGGATAAGGGGTTAAGATTTAGGGTTTACAATTTGGGTTTAGGTCTTAAGGGTTAAGTTCTTGGGTTTTAGGTTTGGAATTAAATTTTAAGGCTAAATTTTTTGTTTAAGTTTTAGGTTTAGGTTTTATCCTTAAATTTATGGTTAAGGATAAATTTTAGCTTTAAGTTTTTGTGGTTAAGATTTAGTTTTTAATTTTAGGTCAAGTTTTAAATCTGATTTATATTTAAGGTTTCAAAGATCTAGTTTAAAATTAGGGTTTCAAATTTGGGGTTTCAAATTATGGTTGGATGATTTTTCTTTTGAAAATCTAGGGTTTTAGATTTATGGTTCCAGATTAGGGTTTCATAAATTAGGGTTTAGGATTTAATGTTTCATGTTTAGGGATTTAATAATTAGGGTTTTAAATTAGGGTTTTAAATATTGAATTTCATATTAAGTTTCAACATTTTTTTGTTCCATATTATGGTTTTAAAACTTAAGGTTTCATATTAGGGTTCAAAAATTTGGTGTTTGGGTTTCAAAACCAAAAACCAATGTAACTTTTCAAAGTGTTTTTTCATATAAGGGTTTTTAGATCTTGGACTTAACCATAACAAAAACAATGCAAGTTTCAAGGTTAGGGTTGAGTGGGGTATTAAAGGCTTAAAGTTCAAATGGAAAAGACTGATGAAATGATTTGATTTAACAAAATAGAAATACGATCACCTTTTTAAGGCAACAACATTTTTAACAAACTTCTTACATAGGTGTTACCAAGACTTAATGATTGAAGTCATTGGTGAGCACCAAGACAATCTTGCAAACACATGGGTGGGATGGTGACTATTAATCATAGGTCTAACAACTCTTTGACCTTAACCTTGAACTCCTCATCTGTAATGACATTGCATTTTCGAACTGCCTTTAAGTTCCCTATCTTAAAAACTTTTTTTTTTAAAGTTAACATCCATTTTGCTTTTAACAAAACCTTTTGATCTTTCACATTGGCCTCTAAGTTGGTGACAATAGTGGCCAGGCTTTCTGATTAGGATTACAACATTTTTGATTTGGTCATAGAGCGTTCAAAAGCTGGAAAAATATTGCAAGCAGATGGAAGAAGGTTAGTTGTTGATTATGAAAGCAAAGCTCACATCTTTGGAAGGAATGTAAAGCTTTTTGGAATTAGGAAAATAGAAAATGAAATTGTAGGAGATGATTTCATAGTACCAAAGTTTTGTGCTAGGTTCAACATTTTGACTAGAGTGCACATTGTAAAAGGATTATAAAAGCAAATAGAATGTAATAATGGTGCATGACCAACTTCAAATTCTGTAGAACACTATTAAGGTTGGTCTCCTTTCATCATTCCATTTGGAAAGGATATTCTTTTAAGAACTCATGTGAAGATCAGATGGCTCTTCAACTTCATAGATATTATTTCCATTTTCGTGATTGGGTAATCAGTGGATGTAGATGTAGGGATTTAAGACTTATACATAGATACCCAAATCAAAGATCTTTGTAATATGGCCAAAAATCTTGACAAATTCTAGGGGAGATAATGCAAAGAACTTAGATTTTGATCACCCACAAGGTTGGGCAAGACATCCAGAGGTAAGAGATTAAAGAATAAATGTAAACCCTAGCTAGAAGGAAAAAAATGTTTGCTAATCAATGTTGTAGAAAGATAATGAGATAGAGAAATTTTAACAAGTATGAAAAAGTCTGAGAAAGAAGGATTAAATGGTGTGAATCAATTGATCAAAAGTTTAGAGAGAGTGTGAAAGAGAGTTGGGATTTTAATAGGTTTTAGAAAGTGAGATAGAGGTAGTGTGAGTGGGCTCGGATAAACTGAATGTAGGCACACACATAGTGAGAGAGAAAGTTTAAGTTTTGATAAACTAAAGAGAGAGCAAGAGGGGGGGGGATGAGATATTGAAGTAATTGAAAGGAATGAGAGAGAGGGATTCTCACAAACTAGAGATAGAGAGAGAGCTTCTGATAGACTAGAGAGAGACAATGAGAGGATGAAATTCAAACAAGTTTTAAAAAGTGACAGAGTGAAAGATAAGTTTAAGGTGGTGTGAGTGGGCTTAAATACGTTGACATTGAATGTAGGCAGAGAGTGTGAGAAAGAGGTTAAGTTTTGATAGACTATAGAGAGAGAGGGGATGAAATGCTGATGTAATTGAGAGGAATGAAAAAAGGATTTCAATAGAAAAAGAAAGTGAGAGAGAGAAAAAAAAAGAAAGAAAGAGATCTTCTGATAGACTAAAAAGAAAGACAAAGAGAGGATGAAATTCTAACAAGCTTGAAAGAGTGAAAGAGAAGCTTGAGGTGGTATGAGTGGGCTTGGATATGTTAACATTGAATGTAAGTAGAGAGTGTGTGTGAGGGAGGTTAAAATCTAACAAACTAGAAAGAAAGAAGGGATGAGATACTAACATAATTGAGAGGAATGGAAGAGAGGGATTTTGACAGGCTAGAAAAAGAGAGTGTTATGATAGATTAGAGAGAAGACAAAGAGAAGATGAGATTTTGATAGGCTTGACATAGGATGAAATTTTGTTAGAGTCTACTGAATGAGATTTTGGAGAGGTTGAAAAGGATGAGGATGAGATTCTGATAGGCTTAATAGAGGATGGGATTCTGTTAGAGTCTACTGAATGAAATTTTGGTAGAAGCTGCAAAGGATGAGGATCAAATTCTGAGGTTGAGATTCTGACAAAGTTTCTTAAGTGCAAGTCTAGAGAAGGAGAGAGAGAGAGGATAAGTTCTAACAAACTAGAGAAAGAGAAAGGGATTCTAATAGACTAGAGAGAGAAAGATTCTGACAAATTAGAAAAAGGATGAGATTCTGACACAATTGAAAGAATGAAAGAAATTGGGATTTTGACAAATTAAAGAGAGAGAGATTTTTGTTAGGAAGATAATTTACTGAGAGATAAAGATTTTAAACAAAATGAGAAATATTACAACTTGAATTGAAAGAAATTTTTGGCATTTAATCCTAGGTTACAAAAATCACAAGCAGAATACGTCATGGGTTTACCATGGGGTTGGTGGGATATGTGTGCTACTATATATGCTATCTTCAAAATTAGAACTATTTTACAGGGGAATGGGTTCAACTAGGTCTTGAGGTTCCATGAACTTTTCCAAGGTTTGAAACTCACCCTCAAATCACATTTTGAAAGATTGCTTTGGGGTATGACTAGTGGCTACATGTTGGAGGTAAGATTTATGATTGATTCTAACTACCTCCAATGTGTTCCAAGGAACACTCTCACCCACAAGGAGAAACCAATGTTTGTTAATTCGACGAAGTTGCCAAAGCATTGACCAGGTCAATGGTAACAAAGTGAAAATGTGTGCAAGTACTATGGAATTTGGGAAAGGCGGTAACAATGTACACTTTGTTCCAAGCATGTTTCCAGGAATGAGTTTTGGGTACACATAGGTTCATTGGGTTTTTGGGTTAGATTAAGGTTTGTAAGACGGTATGAAGTAGCCGCCTTCTTGTGGGATTGAACTAATTGTGTTTCAACTAGGGTTTGCACAAGGTTACAAACTTTGCAACAAAAAATGCAAAGAGATGAAGCAAACATGGAAAAAGATCACACACAAAACCAAAATGTTTCCCAAATTATGAAGTTTTTTACACAATCATAAAAACCTCATCCTTGCCTATTGTGACCATGGCTTTGGAAAGTTAACCCTAACTTGGTAAGTGAATTGCAATGAGACTTGCATGACTACTGATGACACTACAAAGCTTCCTTCTGTCAATGTTCTTTTTGCATGACAACCCTCCGTCGATAGTCCTTTTGCACGATGACGATGGTGAATGGGGTGCAAGTAAGCCTTTGGGGGCTTTTAGTTCTTCTTGTTATTCTAACCTCTCATTAACTTAAAGATTTTACATGTAACCCACTCACACAAGACCCTCACACTCATTCATTCAAAAACTATACACCTCACATTCACAACTTGAACCCTCACACTTGAAGCTTCAAGCATTTCTCACTCACAATAGTCGTCACTCACTTAAAATCTCTACACCTCACATTCGTAGCTTGAACCTTCACATTGGCAACTTGAAACATTTTTCATTCATAGACAAAAATGTTTCTTTGTCAAGGTGCACGAAAGATGAAGACCCTATTGTCAAGGTGCACGAGAAGGAAATAAAAAAACATAGGGTGAAACTTAAGGAAACACTAAAATCAATGTAATTCTAAGTTCACCTTGTATTTTTTTCCTTTGTTTTTGGCTCACCCTGGCTTTTTGATTGCACCCTAAGTTTTGGCCCAACTCAGGGTGAGAACCCTAAATTTTGGCGATTTTATGGATAACTTAATGTATAGGTTTAAATGAATTTAATTTTTCTTTTGTACATTTTAGCCATCATTTGGGTGAATTGTGTTGGCTTCATCAATTTCGTGAAGACACATTCACAACAAAAATAGATAACGTTAAATGAATTACATCATTGTTGGTAGGATAATCAACTCCTTATGCCTTATCATTCCCTCCAACACACATTTGTGAGTCAACTAGCGTAACATCTAATGAAACAACATGTTGTTAAGTTGCAACTACAATTCCTTTTACTTGCCCCTTCCCCAATTTAGTGTAAACAACACTTTTTCTAGTAGCCATGTTGTCATAAATATTGCATCCACATTAAAAAAATTATCAATTTTTTTGCAACAATGGAAAGAAACATATATAAAAAGAATTTTTTTTGTACCTCTTATTCTTGTTGTTGCAAGGAAACATAATAAAAAAATACCCCAAAAATTTATTGCACTTCCAAATCATATTGTTATAAGAAAACATATTTAAAGGAAACAATTTTTTTTGTTGCACTTTGTATTCCTTTGTTGCAAGAAAACACAATGTAAAGACCATAATAAATTTTCAAACCTCATATGCCTTTCACAATAAAAATACGTAAAAAAATAAGCCCAAAAAAATAATCTTGCACCTCATATCCCTTTTGCAACAAGAAAACATAGATAAAAGGACCCAAAAAAAATTCCTACCCCTAGTATTATTATTATTATAGCGAGAAAACACAAAAAGAACCCAAACAAAAAAAAATCTTATACTTCCTACTCCTACTCTTGTTGCAACAAGAAAACACACTAAAAACCATTAAAAAAAGTTCCTACACCTCCTACTTTTGTTGTAGTAAACAAACACCAAAAATAACCAAAATATAACTTTAAAAATAAATTTTTTATTGCAACAAGAAAACATACAAACAAAGACAAACAAAACAAAACAAAAATGAAATGGAAACCAAAAAGTCCAAAAAAAAGACAAAACAATGCCTAAAACCCTTTTCAAGGCCCAAAGATCATTTTTAAAAAACTAAAAAGAAGATTGAAGGAGTTTCAAAGAAGCTTATCTAAAGATGGCACTCATTATAGAAGTTACTACAACACAAAAAAAATCAAGAAACTAGTGCTTTTGATCTTGGAAAAAAAAAAAAGTTGAAAATAACACAACAAAGGTTGTTGAAGCTTACCTTTTTGAAGTGATGTATGGAGGCAACAACGAGAAAAAAATGGGAGTATAGAGGAAGGGCGGGTTCAGAGGGGAGCAAAAAGAAACACAAACAAAAGACAAAGACAAAACATTGGGGAGAAAAAATGGCTTTGTGCATGGGTGGGAAGAAAAAGGAAAAAAAAGGATGGAAGGAAAGGCCGGGGGGGGGGGGGGGGGGGGGGGGGGGGGGGGGGGGGGGGCAAGAAGGGCGGTCGATTGTTTTTTTTCTTGTTACAAATATTGCAATACTTTGTCATAATAT
>Ga0116227_10003037_pt1 | contig 37652 bp, 36 predicted proteins | sample S1TSphgellanicum_FD_89693 | JGI IMG/M metagenome (GOLD analysis project Ga0116227, IMG submission 89693) | Host-associated microbial communities from peat moss isolated from Minnesota, USA - S1T2_Fb - Sphagnum magellanicum MG | ecosystem: Host-associated > Plants > Peat moss > Unclassified...
CATTAAATATGTTTTTTTTTCTCTCTTTGTTTTGTTTCTTCTTTTTTGTTATCTGTTTTTTATTTTAAAATTATTTTATTATATTTCCATTTTCTTGTTTCTTTTTTTTTCTTTTCTTTTTTTTTTTTTTTTTTGTTTTTTTTTTTTTTTTTCATTTTCAAAATTTTCTGGTTCTTAAAATATTTAATATAATAAAAATAAAGTGTTTCTTTTCAACTTTTGTACTTTTGTTTGATTGGATGTATGTTTGAAGTTTGGAAAAAGAAGACAAACCTCATTCCTTTTCAAATATGGTTTTTTTTCATTACCATAAATTTTTTTTCTCTTTCTTTTGCTCTTTGTTTTGTTTCTTATTTGTTGTCATCTTCTTCTTTTTTTCCTTTTTTCTTTTAAAAATATTTTAATGTATCTCCTTTTTTTGTTTCATTTTTTAATCTTTTTAAAACATTTATCTTCTTTTTTTAAAAATAATTTCTAATTTTAAGTGTTTTTTATTTTAAAAATTCTGGTTTTTTCCCTGTTTTTATTTTATTTATATATATATATATATATATATAGTTACAACTTTGTTTCATTTCATTTTCTTTTTTATAACTTGTCTTCTTCTTTTCTAATTAAAAATTTCTTGTTTTCTTTTTTTTTCTCTTGTTTCTCAAGTTCATTTTCAACTATTTTTCTTTTTTTTCAATTTTTAAAAAAAATTGCAGATTGCAAGACTATAGGAACTTTATGAGTTTTTCAGCCTTCACATTGTAAAGGATCATTTTATTTTTCTTTTGTTTTATCATAGTCATTTTTTGATATGAGAGGATTGAAAAGTGAGTGCTCTTGTTTTTTGTAAAAGTTTTGTAAATGTTTGCATGCGCATGCACTTTAGACTTTAGGATTTTTTTTCAAACCTTTTGTAAACTTGTTAAAATCCAAGTTGTTGATATCCGAAATTAATATCCAACTGATAAATAATAACAAATATCCAATAGATTGATATCTTGGTTGGATAAAAAAATGATGAGTGTGATATTTTGAATTTAAAATATGATATCCAACCTAGATATTTAAATTGGAAAAAATATATATGTTCTAATATCCGATTTGGATATATAATTTTGACTGGATATCTTTATTTGGCGAATATAAAAAAAGATGATATTTTCCCAACATTCATATGCACCCATCTACCAAAAGTCAAGAAACAAGCCAAGAGGTGATAAGGTGACGATGCAATTATCATGAATGGAGAATAAAGCGATCTATAGGATTGGGTAGGAGGCAATGTCTACAAGGTAGAAATGTTCATCCTAGGTCTTATACACCACAAGCACATACTCCATGGAGTTTGTAAAGGCATACCTCCTATGTGTCATTAAGCAAGATGTAACAAAATGTTCCCATCATGCTCCTTCTCGAAATTGCATCTATGGGTATGATATTTGTGGTTTTACATCATCTCTTTCAAAGCTTTGTGGTTGTAAATCTCCTCATTCACATGCCACCATTTCCACACCTGAAATCAAAAGAATCCCACAACAAACATATCAATCAGCCAAGTTCACCGACCCAATGTTTCTATGGCAAATTTCAAAACCCAAAAAATCACCACCATCATCTTTTCACACTTTTAAAAAAAAAAAAACCGTAAATTTTCTCACTTAATCCACCTGTTATGTCCACATTTTGAAAACAAAAAACCCATTTCAATCTAAACATTCTAAACATTTCCACCAAATAAACCAGTTCACCTAATGTGAAACCGGTATTAATAAGATAAAACTTGCAACTTGGATTTAATGTAATAGTCCTTGTCATTGTGGGGGCATGGCCCAAAAATTGAATTGATTGAACTCCACACATGGCATTGAACGAAAATAAAATAAAATTGAAACAATACAAATACATAGAATTGTCTAATTCAATTGAAAAGAAATGGGATGCAAATTGATGGAAAAGGTGTTGAAAATTTTCTCACAAATAAGTGTTGAAAAAAGAGTACTTTAAATAGGCAAATTTGAAAATATAGTTTCCATGTTTCTTTACTTGGGATTCAAGGTTGGAATTTGGTAAGACCTTGTAGTCATCCTACCTAAACTAGTTGTGATGATCACTAAAATTGGCAACACACGGTGGTTAACATGGCAAAACCCAAATGGATCTTTCAATTATGCTAGAATTATTTCTATAGTGGATTCCATATGACCTTAAAATGTAGGAATACCAAACTTTGATTTGTTTTTGGGTGCATCACAATGTTTCTATTAGTGTTGATACCTGTTTTCAGATTTAGGCAAGTTCAAGTTTAGGTTATAAGTCAAGTTCTATGGCTTTTGAACTAGAGGTTTTAAGTTCTCATTAGATTTTACAATGTGAGATTGATTGTAATCCACTAATGGTTTTTAACCTCATGTTTTCCTTTTAAGCAAATGTGACAAAGATAACAAATTTCCATGGCACAAAGCTTCTTGAATTTAAAATGCAAGATTTTAAACTTATTCTTCCACTTCACAAGTAGGTTCATCTATAATTATTGTTATCTTTGCTAGTTTTTTGTGTGTTGTGGCAACATGGTTCCTAGGCATATCCATGTAGTATTTTATTTTTGGATGTTCATTATCAAAAACATCATCTCTAAATTCAATATGCTTTAATGTAATTACTATATTAAATAGTTTTTCAATAACAACAAGTTCCCCCCATTGTTGACTATCATCAATTGTTTCATATGAGTTATCATCTTCATTTGAAATGTTAAAAGAACGCCATCTGTGTGTTTTCTTTTGCATTGCCATACATGTTATTGATTTGCAATTTGATGTACTCATCTTTTATTCTTCTTTCACCCCATGAATATGTAAAACCTTGGTAGAACACCTCCCCCAACATTTATGGCATAATTTTTAGTCAACCATTCCATGGACTTGGGAAATATGAGCCATTGCATGAATATGGTGCTAAAAGTTGAAGCATCATGTGACCAAAAAGAAAAGCCCTTTATTCATGGAATATGAACCAAATCATTAAAATGCTTCCAACGAAGTATATAATCACTCATTGTCAATGCAATATGACCAAAAGGAAAATGATGTGTATTGGCAATATAGGAATTTCATATTTTTTTGGGGCTTTTAATTTTCTTTTTAAATTCCTTTTTCATAAGGAGGTGTCACCAAATATTTGTTTACACATCCATTTTAACATTTTAAAATAAATGAAAATTACACAAGATTATCCATTCTAAAAATGTTTTATGCACATTAAAAGAACATCCCTTTATAACACAATTGGGACCATACAAATATGAAATTTATGAACTATGATAACAAGGAATGCAAGCCTAGCATGTTATTGTTCATAATTTTAAATGGCCTTTAATTCTAATGACAAGAATTTTTGAGGAATTAATCTATTCCAAAGACAATTCATACCTACTTCATTTCCAAGCCTAACTACCTCACTCCTTTCCTTACACCATAGCATGGATATGAAAAGGAAAATTAATGTGTGCATTTTCATGTCAATGATATTTATATTAATTCAAATTAAATTTGATAGTGACATAAATAATGACAAATTACTTGGAAACCATATGGGAACACAAGAAGAGAGAAAAAAAGTTGATTGTCATTGGTAGTGCACACAATGTGAAACCCAAATTGGTTTAATGACAACCAATTATACTACTAGTTTTGATGCAATACAATGAATGCTAGAAAGGCACAATGGATGATGTTTTTTAGAGTCCAAGCTATAACATAAAACCTTTTGAAAAAGCCTTTTACTAATCAATATTCTATACTAGCCATTCCTTGATATGTGATATCCATCAAAATGGACAATTATCAAGCTATTGAACAAAATTGGATGAAATGGTTTTTAAATACAATACTAAAATAGACATAAGTTTGGAAAGATATGTGAACAACAACATTTTGCAATCATTTGGTTGGAACATGTTCATCTTATTTTATTTTTTCATGAATAAGCATAAAAATCACAAAGAGAGGTCAAACATGAAAGTTCCTTGCATAATGGTTCATACATAGTTTGCCCCTTGTAGCTTCATCATTGAACTTTTTGTTTAAACATTTGATTTTTTGGGATGCAAAACTTTCAATTCAATTTCTTTCCCAAATTCAAAACAATTTGATGTTCTTAAATGATCTTTTATTCAGCCCCAACTTATGCAATTACCCTTAAACCCATTCGACCCAACATCATATTGGTCTTACCATCAGATGATTTCCATATTCCTCCATTTCAAAAACATTTGCATTAACATTTTTTTTGTCCATGTAATGATCTAATTATCATTTGGCATGTGGATTCCATTTTAGAATGTTTGGACCAACACACTTTTTATCCAACTAATCATCTCATTATCATTGAGCATATATGGCTTCCATTCCAAAACGTTTGCATTGACACACTCTTTGTCCAAATAACAATTTAATTCTCGTCTTCGCACACATGCATCCTCAACTCTTTGCATTACATTAAAGAATTAGGACATAGTTGTGTGATCTCTACTCCAACTTGGCAACGACAATGAAAAGCTGTTCCAAAACTTGTTTGCACCAACACAAGTTTTGTCAAGTTGTAACATGTATGATCATTATCATATCATCATTAGTTTGCCTTGGGAATAAAGAATTGGGATTGTAATTGTTACAACATTAATCCAACTTTGACATCACATATTGAACATATTAAAACCCATTCCTAAATTTTAGGAACACTACAATATGATTGTTTTAAACTTGGGTCAGACCTGTGATTGTAAGGAGCTTGATTAGGGGTGAAAAGGCATTTTGCACAAGAAGCAAAAGAATGGGGCATCCCCACATATCTTGCTTGCTTGCATTTGCATATCTGAACAGCCACACCCCTTCTCTAGTCTCTTCCTCCTCCCCCTCCCTCACACTCCCAATCTTTCTCTTGCAGAGAGTATTATTGCTTACTTTCTCTTCCTTTCCTCCAAAAGCATCCATCAATTGACCCACCAGCAGCTTAGCAGCTCTTTCTCTTGAATCTCTCTTGAAAAACACAAGATTTAACACTTTATCCCATTCACCACAAGGTGTATAGAGAGAGAGAGAGAGAGAGATTTGGGTTCTCCACCAACTTGCCAACATTTTGACTGAAGAGTTCATTACTTTGAATCCATATTTTTACTGAGTGCTACAAATTTTCAGTCACTGGAATTAAGCCAATCAAGAGATCAGAAAAAATGTCAGCCTACTGGGGCAAGTATGCAGGTAAATTGGTTATCATAAATTTGGTGTTTTCAAGCTTTTTCTTCAATCAAGAGACAATAAAAAATCTTAATCAACAAGTTGGGTGTGGGGGAAGGTTTCAGGCAAGTGCTAGAAACTGTGAATTCAAAGGTCTTTTTTGGGGGGGGCAGGGTCTTCCATCATTTCTTGCAATATGATGAGAAGAAAGGATTGGTTTGCCTTTCTTTTTGAATTTTGATCAATATACAGACATCACAAGATGAATAATCCTTAATCAGAATAATAATAAAGACAGCCATTAAAAAGGCCACAATCTTGTAAAAACTATCCAGAAGTTTTTTGGGCTGAAGAAAATGAATCATGAATGCCAGAAACTGCAAAACTACAATTCCAGGGGCAAAAAATTGTCATGAATGGCACAAACTCTCTATAAAAAAATTGGCTGAAGAAAAGGTCATGATGAAATGCCAGAAAGAAACTGTAAAACTACTAAGTTCCAGAAATCTTTGGCAAGAGAGAGATAGAGAGATTCTTCATGCAATTGACTCAGCAGAAAACTTTGAAGAATTTGATAAATCTCCACATACACACTTGTGCTCCATTTGGATTACTGTTGCTCAGCAATCAATGCACAAAAGATGCCAAATTGCCAGACTTGTCTAGATTGTGTAGCACCTGGGATGGTGGGTGCTTGGTTGCGAAGTGACCTCACTACTGTGTGGGACTGTTGATGATGCTCTTGATGATGACATGCTGCAGATGAGTTGATCAGGACTGCAAAGTATGTGGCCACGCCCGGGAAGGGAATTCTGGCAGCAGATGAGAGCACATCTACTATTGGCAAGCGTCTGTCAAGCATCAATGTGGAGAACACTGAGAGCACCCGTCAGGGACTCCGTGAGATGCTCTTCACAGCACCTGGAACACACCCGTTCTTGTCAGGTGTGCTCATGTATGAGGAGACACTGTACCAGAAAACAATTGCAGGTAAACCATTTGTGAAGGTACTGGAGGAAGGTGGAGTCATGACAGGCATTAAGGTTGACACTGGTACCATCGAACTTGCTGGTACCAATGGTGAAACGACCACACAAGGCCATGACGGTCTTGCAGGTCGTTGCAAGAAGTACTACGATGCAGGAGCTCGCTTTGCCAAGTGGCGAGCAGTCTTGAAGATTGGGCATACAGAGCCTTCACAGCTGGGAATTGACCAGAATGCACAGGGTCTTGCTCGCTACTCCATCATTTGCCAGGAGAATGGACTTGTGCCCATTGTGGAGCCAGAGATTCTCGTTGATGGTTCACATGACATTCGCAAGTGTGCAGAAGTCACTGAACGTGTCCTCGCAGCTTGTTACAAAGCGCTGAACGATCAACATGTGCTTCTGGAGGGAACTTTACTGAAGCCTAACATGGTGACACCTGGATCTGACGCTCCCAAGGTCAGTCCAGAGATCATTGCCAAGTTTACAGTGCGTGCACTTCAGCGTACTACACCACCAGCTGTGCCTGGAATCATGTTTCTCAGTGGCGGGCAGAGTGAGGAAGAAGCCACTGTGAACCTCAATGCCATGAATGCTCTTCAGACACTCAAGCCATGGACTCTGAGCTTCAGCTATGGTCGAGCTCTACAGCAGAGTGTACTCAAGACATGGGCTGGGGAGAAGAAAAACTGGGCAAATGCACAAAGAGTGCTGTACAACCGTTGCAAAGCCAACTCAGAAGCATCACTAGGAAGATACAAGGGAGACTCTGGAGGTGATGCTGGCAGTTTGCATGTTGCAAACTACAAATACTAGAAGAATCATTATTTCAAACTTTGCTTTTATCATCAGATGACCTGGAGCTTTGTGGACCATTCAGAGCTTGATCAGAACCATCATAAAACCTACTAGATTCTCAACTGCTTGACAAAGAAACTTGAAAATCTCAACTGCTTTGTGAAGAAACAAACTTTTGCAAATTTCTGGACTCCACAGCATGAGCAATTTCTGTGACTGGCCTGCCCATCATGACTGTATTCCTCCTCCTGGTTTTACATGCCAAGCTTTTTCCATCTCCTTCCAAATAATCTTGATCAACAACATGCTGATCCTCTGGTCTCCTCCTTAAAACTGCATTATGAGCTAAACAGGATCAATCACAAATCCACGAAATTTGAAATCTCCACAACTTGAAACAATGAGTGCAGTCATAAACCTTATGAGATTCTGTTCACAAAGTCAGACCATCAATGAGGTGTGGTCATAACCTTATGTGAGTCCACTCACAAAGTATCAGACAATTGTCTCCACCTTCATGACAAAAGAATTGGGTAAATGAGCAATGAACAAACACCAGCAAATTTCATTGATGAGTCCTAGAGAATCAAATGTGTTAAGATCATGCTCAAAAAAAATGGTCAAATCATTCTGTAGGATCAGAACAAATACACTTGCTATGAAAAAAAACTGATGGAAGAACTGCTGGAATAATGAACAAACCAAGAGAAGACAGGTACCAGAGTGACAGCAGAAAAGGAAGAAGTCAGGAACCACTTCACAGGTTACCAATGTTGACATGCTACAAGCTGCTTTGTAGAAGTGTCATCAGGATGCTTGAGTGTTGAACATCACATTTGGGCATGATAGAAGGTCTATAAACTTGAAACTTCAAAGCTCCAAGTTTAAAATTAATGCTTAACCATGTTCCCCTGGACTTGGGAGTGAATATAGTTATGTGACAGCAGAGAAATCTCTACAACTCAGATTGAAAACCACAACTCTACAGCAGCAACATGCTATAGGTGATTGGATTGGTTGCACATCGCATCAAACAACATACGTGAAAGTATGTTCATCACCCACCTTAGAAGAGTATCCAAGGTGTACAAGGACCAGTCATGCAAAGCTACTTGATGGCATTGCCTTGAAAAAAAAATACTAGACTTTGTGGACCAAGGACCAAGGTGCAAAGAAGGAAAACCCAAAATCACCTTGACTCATATAGTGACTGTGTAGCTTTTCAAAAGACAGCTGATCATCAAGATGATGGTACATTGCTATGTGTGTTCCCAAAGTTTGCCAGAAACTGCACTTCTGGTGGTAATAAGGCTAGCAATGTAAAGCTTGTAAGGTCTTTGGATTCATTTACATCTGCTGCAGAAGCTCCCCAACAGTTAAGACACACAACTGGTTTAAGATTCCCCTGCACTCTCAAGCTCCTTCCGAAGCTGCACAGAGAAGTCATCCGTTACGTCGTCATCATCCCAGTCATCTTCCCACTGCTGCTGAACTCCATCTTCCCCTTCCTCCTTATCATCCCAATCTGCTCACCTCTCCCCGTCCCTTCACTTGATCAGAAAGCAGCAAAGGACTGGGAAAAGCACTGAAAGAGGAATAAAGCACGTTTTCCACCAAAACATCTTCTTCACCTTCCAAGCTCTTGAGAAACAGAACCCAAAACATCATCTCCTTCTTCCACCCATCAGCTCATTAGAAAGTCTTCTCCCTAACTTCAAAACCAAAGATTGCACACTCCACCAGTGCAATCAAACTCAGATATTCCCCCAAAAAACAAGGTTAGCATATCCTTCAACCCTTTGCGAACAACAAAACCAAACCCCGACCCGAAAAACCATCTGCGAGAACGAGGAATCTCCCACGAAGCCCAGTGATGAGAGAGATTTTTACCCCGCTTACCTTCGTTCTCAAACTCCTCGAACTCATCATCGTCCTCGAAGACGTCAAGCTTGGGATCCTCTGTGGTATCTTTGGGGGCATTCTCTGTGGTGCTTGCCATGTTTCTAACAATCCTCGACAACCCACTCTCTCGCTTCCGGCTCTGGATCTCCGCCTCTCGAAACCTCTGTGTATTTTGCCCGCTACTCGTGATTTCTCAAAAATCTCTCTTCTCTCTCTCGCTCTCTCCGCAATTCTCTTGGAACCCTAAATCCCTCTCTCTCTCTCGATGCGTACTTGTCCTGAAACCCTAAATCTCTCTCTCTCTCTCTCTCTCTCTCTCTCTCTCTCAACATGGCCAACAACAGAGCATAAAATTCCCTCTTTAAGAAATGAGGGAAATGGATACACTTGACAATTATACCATACGATATATATAAAGGCCCAAAAAACACATTATGAAATATTAAACATCTAGTGTACACATATACGGACACATCATATGTTATTTATACCTCTCAAAAGATCAAACTAAATGATCTTTTCATTGAATGTTCAAAAATACAAACATTTAATGGACTACCCATACACCTAATAGAAATTCTACATGAGAAAGAAAAAGAAAAATATGGGAGAGGCTTCATATTTCATAGACAAAGGAATTTGGTGATTGCCCATAAAGACAAACACCCAAAAGGGGTTGGATATGTTGTTGCCCAAAAAATGAATGAAATGAAAAAAAAATTCATCCACTCATGGACCATCAAAATTGATCCATCCAATCCAAACTTGGATGACCAAAGACTCAAAACAATGACTGTTTGAGACTCAAGATATATAAAACTTGAAAGCGGTAGAAAATTTTGGGAAAAAAGAAATAGGGAAGTGGTTGAATTTTTGAAGAGTGATGCCATAATTTTTCAAAAAGAATTATGGACACGTAAAATGAAGGCAGACATTAATTTTGCTACTACCACAAAGTTCAAGAAAAAAAAGAACATAAAATGTTTTGAAAGCATAGGTAAAGCATAGCTCTCCACATATCAATATGCAAATTGCCTACTAGTAAAGTTTTATCTTTCCAAAATTTGGTGTTGGATAACATAGTGCACAAGCAAGTTGCAAAGCACAGGTTGCAAAGCATTGAGAGGAAATAATAGTCTAGCATACAACAATGTAAGTTCGAGGGCAAAGTTAAGGTGTAGTTGTTTTGTTGTGTAGCTATGGCAATTTCAAAAAAGGTATGTCAAAGGCGTATTGTAGCAAAAATCAATGTTTTCTTTTTTGGAGCAATACTTTGGTTTGAACATTGGTTTCATATTGACTTATGTAAAATATTTTGGGTTTGTTTTTGCATCTTGTATGACATCAGTAACAAATTGGGATTGTTTAAAAAGCCTGGTTTTCCTCACCTCCCCGCTAACAAAATGTTTGTGGTTCTGGTGGGGTGGGGCCAGGTGAGGCATGACCCATTTGGAGGATGCTTCAACATACCCAAAAAAAATAAATTGCAACAAAGGGATGCACCCTCAATGCCAACATGGATAAGTTTGTAGAAAGGAAAATTTGTTTTCGCTAGATGGACCTTGTATGGATGTAGGCAACTTGAAAATTGTTTGTGGATAAGTAATAATCCTTTGGTGTCAACAACAAGTCTCGACATTTTTCTTGTTGAAGACATAAGATATTCTTGAAGTTTCCTCGCTTGAAGCATAGTCTAGGGTAGGGTCATGCTTGGGTCTTGTGAGAAAAAGATTATCTATGTTAGGCCTTTTTACATAGAAATCAAAAGTAAATGCCAAAAGCCATAATGAAGGTGAGAGAAGAGATGGTCATGGGGGAGTGAAGAATAAAATGTGTTTAACATCAACTCATAGCACCTTTTTCTAACCTCCTATGTAATATTGAACTTCACCTTGTAAACCTATTTATTATTTTCAAACATTTTCCTTAACTACGAGTTAACATTCTATGTTAACAAGGATTACACCTTGGGTTTTGTGTTTTCTAACTTTACATATATGAATGCATTTTGTTATATAATTTGTTATTAAATGTAGGATATAAAAACTAAAATTGGAAGATGGGGTTGTTTTGCAAATGAAGGCCCTACAAAGGCCAAACATGAGATCTAAAACCACTTATGCTATGTGTACAATTTTTCCAAGTTGAAATTAAACATATGGCATGTTTGGTTAGTTGATGGCAAGGACAACAGTATTAATCAACATCACCATCACCAACATTGTCATGGATGAATTTCATCCACTTTTTATCCCCCATAAACTTATAGTTGAATTATAATTAATTCATAATTCACTTGTAATTCACTTGCAATTCACTCATGTAATTGATTTATTGTTCATTCACAATGCATTCCTCTTTTATTCATAGTCCACTCATAACTTAGTTGTAGTTTACCATGATTCATTTATATTAATAAGGTTCTTAAAAAGGTTAATTGGACAATTTGGGCATATGAAAATTTCTTTGAACTAGGTTCCCAATGGGGCATAAATAAATGATGGATCCCCATTACCTTTAGTGTGTCTAAAGTATGATCTTGCACTATAACCTTGTTATTTTCTTTTCATGTTTCATATTTAAGTTCCATAGAACCTATGTTTTGCACATTTTATGTTATTGTTTTTTATTTTTGTGTTTTGTGTTTAGGCAAATGTTTTGGTCATGGTTGGTTTGCATCTTTTGGGAATTATTTTGTCTCGATTGTTTTCATGTTCATGATAGTTAATATTTTTGTCTTATAAACTTTTAGGCCTTCTATAAGACATATGTTGATTTTTGGATGATGTTTTTTAAACCAATACCCCAACTACCTTTTGGAACACCATTTTGGAATGTTGTGGGTTTGGTTGGTGTAATTTCAATTACCTTCAATTTGAGTTGTTGAAAGGTGATGGATAAACCTACTCTTTGCATGTTCAAATTCAATTGACTATTTTTCCATCCTTTGTTTTTGTTAACACACATTGTGGGCCCACTTTCCTTGATTTGTTTCTACCATTTAGGTGATATGAAAATGAGGTTAAATGGATGTTCTAATGCTTGATGGCCTTCTTTAAAGATGTGTGACCTTTCTCCATTGCATCCTTTAACAATTGATTTGTAAATTTGCCACATCTAGTTCTACTAAACAATTTATCAATCTTGGTTGAATTTTGTGGTGTTATTATGGCAAGATTCGGTTCATGTTCCTCTTGTGTTGCTATTATGGCAAGTTGGGATTATCATTTATCTTTTCTCATTTAAGGTGGTAGGTTGGGGTTGTTGGTGTTCTTGGTCTTCATAGCCTTGACCCAAAACCCCACTCCATTACTCTCTTGGCACATTGAAACAAGATGTAGGGTAATATGTTAATGGTCCACCCCTAGTACGTCATTATACATCTTATCACATTAATGGATTCATTTCAACCCTACTAGCATTGGGGGCCATTTTTCAAGTCCTACAATTGGTATGAATTGATGTTTATTGTATGAGGACTAAAATATTAAAAAATGTGTTAAATATGGGTAGTGTTCAATTGCATAGATTTTCATTTTTTCATTAGAAACAAATACCTCATAAAAGTCAATAATTTTTTTCCAATTTAAGGTGACATTGGCTATTGATGTGTAAACAATGGGAATGTATTTCAAAGTGTGGTGTAGTGGAAGGGAAGGAAGTTTGCAACCCACATTACTCTGATAACTTGCTAGCACTTTTAGGAATGTTGATTGTCTGACTCAATGATAATAAAGGTATGTTGAATACTTAATTATGTATTCCTCCATTAGTTGGTATTGCCATTCAAATTTGCCTTTTTCCATTATTTTTACTTCAATTTTTTTAATTTCTTGTTTGATCTTGAATGTAATAGGAAATATTTATATTTCTTTCTTGTAGTACGGACTCTATTTTATACTTCTTTTGTAGTAGCATTTAATTTTACTTTTTGTTTGCTCCCAAATGTAACATGAACTAATTATATTTCTTTCATGATTTCAATTGTAGCAAGGACTATGTCTTCTACTTCCTTTGTAATAACATCTATTTTTATTTCTTGTTTGATCCTAAACATAGCAAGAACTACTTTTATTTCCTTGTTGATATCAATTATAGCAAGGATTATGTTTTTTACTTCCTTTGTAGTAGCATCTACATCTACTTCTTGTTTGATCCCAAATGTAATAAAAACTACTTCTATTTCCTTCTTGATTTCAATTATAGCAAAGATTATGTTTTATATTTCCTTTGTAGTAGCATTTATTTATACTTCCTTCTTGATCCCACTTGTAGTAGGGGTTACTTTTACTTTTTCTCAAGACAATGATAGTAAGGACTAAAAGCTCTAAAAAATATTTATTTTTATTCTTTCTCATGACAATGGCAGTAGGGATTAGAAGCTCTGAGAAAGATTACAACTAGCCTTCATCTAAACTCTTTAATAAAGATGACATGTTTGGAAAAAATAAAAACTTTAATATTTCACAAACTTCAAATTTGTTATTACTTTAGGATTATTAAGCTCTATGGGAATTTGCTTTTGCCTTGTTGCTACCAATTGATTTTTGGTGGGAAAAATGCATTGATGTGAGTTGTGATGGAAAATTTTCTTAATGAAATTCCTTGGTTCTTGTGCCCATGGTATCCAAATATGTGTTTAAATGTTTTATTGAATTATTTGTTTGTTGCTCTAATGTATAACTCAAAATTAAATTTATTTATAATGTGCACAAGGGGTCAAATTTCCAATCACTTTTATGTTATTCTTTTAGTGCAAAGGGGCTAATTTCCATTCACTTGTTTACAATTTTATGTGTTGAAGGCCTCAAATTTGCAATCACCTCAATGTTGTTTGATGTTACCATAGACCCCATTATCAAACAAAAAAATACAAAAAATCAATAAAAAATGGGCAGGCACCCAAAATGCCCCATTTTAAAAGGCTCATTGTCCCACCCCTATACCTGAACACTTTATCTCCAAATTTGGTTTAAAAACCCTAAAATTTCCACACACAAGAATTATGGTCAAACGTTTATTCACGGGCAATCTTTTAGTGGGTCATTAACACATAACAAATTTCACACTAATATTCTAATTCACTAAATTATCATTCAATCATTGGCTATTGATTAGTGATGGGTAATTCCACCTAAACAATTATAAATTCATCTAAGTCACGACAAAACCTTAAAAGTATATAACATGTTTTTGTTCATTAACATTGACCCTTTGTTTCCAAATTTGTTTCTACACCAATTTTTGCAAACTTCATCATATTTTAGCTCAATATGACAACTCAATATCCACCCACACCAAGTATGTGAGCCTCTATCAATTTCAACCACATCCAATATAGTGTGTAAAATATTTTGTTGCCCCCACACATAAACATGAAATATTTCATAATGTATAGTAAGGATTACTTAAATGCCATCACATGAAACAATCATTGTGAATGGCCAATCAAAATCAGTCGTAATTATTTACCTGCCATTCTTGAAACATTGTATCTTGTCCATGAAATGCCTAAAATTCATCCAAACTATAATTTACAAACTATTATATTGCTACCAGTGGAGTTGTAAATATTCACATATTTATATAAATACATTGTTGCCTATCCCCCAAAAAGGAATCCTAATATAAGTTGTTGGGTCAGTACTGAAAATTGTTATTTTGACTTATTCATGATTTGATCAACTGTATTTCCATCAATTTTAAGATGTTTCCATTGTAGCATTCCACTTTGATAGTTTGATATGATGTTTTTTTCCCCTTGTGAGTCTTTTGAAAAAATACGGAATGAACAACCCAAAAAATTAAATGTGAAAAGTAGAGGATGGAAAAGAGAAGAAAGGTTGCTTTGATAGTTTGAGAGGTGTCTTTTTTCCCTTTTAAATCTTTTGAAGAAAAATGGAGTAAATATTTCAAAAAACAGTTGTGAAAAGTAGAGGATGTCAAAAGAAAAGAAAGGTTACCATGGTTGTAACTTGCCACATCTTGAATAATTTGAAATTTGAAATGCCAAGAAAAATAGGTCAACTTTAACTCAATACATACAAGTTCAATGGGGTTTTAAAAGTTGAACCATGGACTTGAACATTGAACTTCAGAGTTTAAATTAGACACTCAGAGATTGGTTCACAAGAACACTTGTACAAATCTCTCAACAAATACTTATGCCTTCATTTCTTATTTTACGTGATTTAGATCCCAATGGTTATTCCAAAAGCCTAGTTGAAAGCTTATACCTTTCAAATCCACAAATCTAAATTTCAAAAAACATTTCATCACAACAAAAAAACTTGGACACTAATTAAATGGCTGATGATTCTTTTCAAGCTTGTCTCCTTTTGCACATACTACATACCTTTTGTGGTATTGAGCCACCATGAGATCCAAAGTCATGTGCCTTATCTATGTCTTTATAGTCTTTGCCCACTGTTCCCCTACTTTCAGCTTTCAAGCCATCATAAACATGGAAAACATTTAGGAAAGGATTTAGTGCCAAAGACTACAACATCCTTTCATGTGTTTTGTTGGTCATTCCATGCCTTCTTCATCAAAACACCTTTACACAATCTTTACAACATTGTGAAATTTCTTCATTAGTGCATTAAATCAATAGAACAAAAATATGGAAAAGTTTATGAATGTTTCTAAGGCCTTGGAAATTCTTAGTAAACTATCATTATTCTCCATTTAAGTGAGATGTTAAAAGTCATATGGACTATATCTAAACTTTAATCAAACAATTAGGTATAAATCACTAAAACTTGACCAACCCTGCCAACTAATTTCGCAATGTACATAGTCTTTGATAAATGGTCCATACTTTACTTCACAGTCATATGGAGTCTATATCTTTTTCACAAGAATAGTGTTGTCATTCGACACAAAATTCACAAATTCAAGTGCTAGTCTCACCCTTGTCAACAATAGGAGGTGAATGCATTCCACATAAGTGTTGAATCAGTCATCAATTATCCCACAATTCCAACCCTACATGAATGGTTAATTATGTAAATTCATCAACAACAAAACCTTTCACTTGACAAAATAACAATCCAACAGGTGGGAAGGTGTGTGTACAATGTAGGGCTCTTGAAAATCATGCAATAACAATTATAGTACCATGGCTAGTCTTTAATCCTTTTATCATATTAGAGTGGAAGATAGGGATTGTTTTCCTTTCTACTCCAAATAGGATAGGGTAGTCCATCACTATGCCCTCCTTCCACCCACACAACACCTCCCTTGACCATGCATCATAGGCCATATACAAGTATTATTTATCTAATAACCTTTGCTCAATATTTGGCCCAAACCCTGGTAATTTTTTCCAACCCTAGATACATGATCCTATTCACCCTTTGAATCCTTAGATGTAGGGTCAAGGGCTACCCTACTCCACCCGTGTATGGAATGGTTTTATATCAAATTAAGTTTGCAAAGTTGATAAGCATTAGCTTCCAATTATAGATTGTATTTGCATATGACTTGTGCAATGTTTGATGAATTGTTGCATGTGTGTTTTAATTCAATTGATCAAAAAATGGTCTAGGGCCTACTACCTCCCTCCCCCAATGGGAACTTTCCACTTGATAACCATGCAATGTGTTCATTAAACATAAACTAGTTTAACTCATTGCAACAATCCTCTTGAGCCTTCAAGCTATGCTAGGAACTACACCAAGATCTTAGATCATCTACCAAGAGGTGAAATAATTATGATGAGAATTGAATCATTCTATCCACTTGTGGCCATGTAATTTGGAAATAACTGCATCAATAACTCACACCATAAGATGATGGCCATAATTGCAACCTTTGCTTTACCGTCATGACCAAACCCATGCCCAATTTAGAAGAAGCAACATCATGCACTTCAAAGAGAAAGTAGTCATGTAGATAGCTGGCATTGATATGATGCGGATGAATGCTTACTCAAGTTTCATTGTCATGTAAGGCTTTATTAGGGCTTCTTCAAGTCATGCTTGTTAGCTATTGCTAGCAAAACAAGGTTCTCTTAGATCATCTCAAAGGCATATTCAGGATTGAAAATAATGTAGTTACATTAGAAATATTATATCTCCTTTTTCTATCTATCTTTGTTATGATTCATTCTCAACTTCACATATGTTATAGTTGTTTCATCCATCAATCTACATTACATTTTGATGCTATGGACATGTCATGTTCCTACGAATATCTAAGAACACATGATAGATTGCGTAAATTCTAGTCAAATAGACTAGTACACAAGCAATGCACTTTCTCCCTTGTAAAAATTTAGTTTGTGGTTCTCATCAAGTTAGCTATGGAACTAATGGGCTATATGTGATAACTATAATGTCCGTTTACACTTGGGCATCCTTCCCTATACTTGACTTGTCCCAAAGCAATTTAAAGGTGTTGTTATCATCGTTTGATAACATCTTGGCAATTCCATTTTCTATAATAACTAGTGGATTATAAATATCACTCTTTTTCACAACCTACTTTCACCCCAATCATTCCCAGACTCTCAGAATAGTAACTTTCAAAGTCACTTTCCAATGCTGATTTCCACAATGATGAACTACTTAAGAATCTGAGGAGGACAAGTAAAATTTTCATGATATTTCCATAAAGTTCAAACTCCAATCCCCAACAAAGTGCATGTTAATGCATATGTGCAAGAAAAACATAAGGATCATTAGAATTCCTACCTGAATGGATGAAAAAATGTTTTCTTGAAATTTTTGCTAACTTTCTAAAATACATTCACAACTATAAAATTTGATTCCAAATAATGCAATGAAAATCCCACATACATTTCGCCAACTAAAAAGATTATTAAGTAAAACATAACCAAAGGCTAAAATTAGGCATGTCTTCAGATGCCCCAACAATTGATATGTCATTGCAAATGTCCTTCCAATCACCAAAAAGGTGTTAAAGTTGATAGAAACTAAATCATACATGATAGTATGATGAACATTTGCCATCCACACGAATAATGTTAATTATTCAACAACTTGAGGATCTAGTCCCTTTAGTTTACCAATGATGTTTTAACAAACCTCAACAATTGATCCACAAAAAAGAAATTTAAAATTCAAACCTCATGTAACAAGAGACCTTTATGATTGGACATGAGAAGGGATGCCCACCAAGATATAAGAGGTGTACAGTGAAAAACAAACACATTCTTTTTGGTCAAAACAACATCTAGAAAAGGTCTTGTAATAAACAAGGTGATGGTTTGATATGGGCAAGATTGGTACAATAGTTGTGTGGATGACACCTTAAAACACTTTTGAATTGTGTTGGTCATTTGAAAAGAAAGCAGTTAAAAGCAAGACATTTTGAAGAAGCAAAATTGGATAAATTGAACATAATAAAAGCAAATGATAACAAAAGACTTAGTAACATTGACCAAATAGGATAATATTCACAGCCACCTTGCAACTATTATGGATTTTGGGCAATTATAGAGGTTAACCACATTAGCAAACCTTGGTATAATTGATATCACCTTTGCAAATTGGTCATACAATCTGTGGGAACTTAGGTGTATCCTTGGAAAAGGTCTGAGTGACCACATTACCAATGTCACAAAGCCTACCTTTACATGACACCTAACAATGATTAGTTACCAAATTATGATATCATTATTCTTCTTCTAAGGATACACAAAAAGGATAAAATTTGTGTCACACATGTAGTCATAATGGCAAATATAGAGATGATTGAACTAGACACATTAAGTTGCAAATCAATGATTATTGTAATGCCCACTCCTACTAACAGTGTCACAAGTGAAAGTTGAATTCTTTGGCTGTAAGAAGACAACTTTATTACACCCTCTATAGAAATGACATTCAATTAAGCTATGAGTCATCAAGGTTCTTATCAATCATTTGACCTTAATGTGCCATTAATTTTCATGCAAAAATGGGCTCCAACTGACAAAGTGTACATGATCCTCATTGAACACTTAACTACTGATCTAACCATACAACTAAAATGAATATTTTTTCTCTTGAATGTTATCTACCTTTTATAACACCATTGACAAGTTCAACTATCATTTTTACATGTGTAAATTTAGAATCGGATCTTTCCATCCATAGAAGAAACATTAAAAACAAAGTGAAACATTTAATTCAATGCTACAAATTTTCAAAGAAGAGCATATCATTGTAGCCATCAAATTCCAATGGATCAACATATTATAAGACATAACAACTTTGTAAGGTGAGTCAAGGAAGAATTCCCTTGAAATCTTAGAGTTAACCCTAGAAAAATCTAAAACAATGGGAAAAACTTGGTGAAAGCTTAAAGGTTTTGATGCTTACACAATGCAAAAAAAGAGTAGTGAGTGAATACTTGAATTGTTTGCCAAAGAAAAAAATTCAGGAAACATCGTGCATGGAATGATTACAAGTTTAGACATCTGTAATGTTGGTCAGCCATTAGGATCAAGTATGGCCTCACAAAGGAGAGACAACAATCTACCATAATCATCACAAATGTTTAAAACAACTCTAGCCATGAAGGACTTATTCAAAGGAAGGTACACTATACCTGATAGAAACCAATAGAATTGAAACCAAGGCATGGATTAGAAGGTCAATGGAAATGTCATTGAAAATGCCAAAGCCCATTTCAATGTGTGAATCAATGGTTTGTGTTCAAACGTTGAAGCCATTGTGCAACATGGAATGAACATAAAGTTATTATTAGATGCCAATTTATCAATTTTATTGGATGACAAACAACAAGTAATTATCGGATTCTAGTAATGTTATTTTTGTTAACATGGATTAAGGAAGACATGTCTTTTAAGTATGTTTTGAAAGCATTGCAAATCTTGATACACGTTTCATCATGAGGGAAAAGAGTTGGAAACATGTAGAGTAAAGGTACATTCAAAGATAGATATTACACCGCCTTACAATGAGTGTGTTAATGATAATTTTGTAAGTGTTAAATTTGATACTCCATGAATGAATTATATATATATCACTATTGGGTCCTTATCCTACTTCATTAGAATGAGTATTAAGTAAACATACTAAGTAGGACAATGTTCAATCCATTTTAATTCTGGAGATTAATTCAATTAAATCCACATATAATAGTAAAATACCATAGAATAGAAGAAAGAACATCTTTTATATTCCAATAAACCATGAAGTTATACAATGTCTTTCTCCTTTCCTTCCTCTTATCATTCATTTGCTTACTTGCTTTATTTTTCTCTAGTAAATTAGTAGAAAAACATACATCAAAACTCCCTTCAAGTAAGTTGAAATGTATTTTTATACTCCCTCCAAAATAATTATAATTGCCTAATTGTTTGGCAAATCAACTTGCCACAAATAAACTACATTGTGTTGCCATATTGATTTGCCTATATTGTCATACCAATTTGCCTACTATGTTATTTCAACTTGTCTATACATATCAACTTGCTTATATGTTTATTTTTTTATATCTTTTTCCTAACATTATTCCCCTTTTAATTGTTGTAATGTCCCCACACAATAATTAAACTTTCAAGATTTGGTTAAGATGTCCATTATTCTTAGCATAAAATACCATATGAGTAAGGGTAAAATAGTCGTTTCTTTCACTATCAGATGATTTTGTGCCATCTTTGGTTGTTGTGATTCGCTCACCCTTCACAGATTGGTTGATTTGATTAGGTGTCACTGGGTTAGGTAGGCATTGGTGATAGTGTACAATCTTACCAATTTGTGGTCATTTTGTCAGCTTATTCACCAAGTGTCAAATGCATAGTATGGCCACTTGCAGGTATAGTGCACCTTGGCCAAGGTGAGCATATGCTACTTGGAACTTTTTGAACTCACAACTCATTCTCCATGTGATTGCTTCCATCGCACAATCTCCTAAGTTAGTGAGGTAAGCTAACTCTTGGCAATAATCCATCAGTTGCTTCCTTCACTTAAGCTCAGCAAAAGCTTGACTTATCACATGGTTCAAGATAGTCTCCATTTGCATCATGGCAAAAGTTGGTCTATTGGAGACAACAATTTGGTGCCAATGGTAATTTTCCCCATAGGCATATTCCAACCTACAGTAATACCTCAAGGCATAGAGCCCCAAGTAGCCCACCTTGAATTCTAATACTCCATATATCCCCTTGGCTGATGGTACTGGATGTAACAACATACTATGTTGTAAGCTAAGAATTCTTTCCACTCCAAATCTTTTACAACCCACATTGCTAAAAATTGCCTTTCAATGATATGGCCTCTTAGTACTGGCAATGCTATTCCTACCCTCAAACAAATTTGAAAACAATGTAATAAATAATATATTTTTGGGTTTAGTAATAATCGCAGAACGTATTTTAACTCTAGCATCATATGCACCATATCACTCTTAGAATATGACTTGACACTTGCCTTTTCTACTAAAGTTGGATGTTCAACTATATTATAAGGATTTTAAAATATGAAAATGAATGATGAGTAATTTTAAAAACACTATTTGGATCCAAATTTGTTTTAATGTATGCCCTATTTTTTAAAAAAATAAAAAAACTAAATATTCATGTTCAATTGAATCAATATAAATATCTTTGTCACATGTATCATTTTCAATCATTTATTTTTGAACCTTAATGATTTATTTAGAACTTGAACTTATTAATGTTATTTGTCCCATCATGTTTTATGAAAGTCATTATAGAATGATGAAATTTAGTTTTTTGTGCAAATTTTGAATCTTAATGATAGTCATTATCAATGATTACATGGTCCTATCAATTCAATATCAACTAATAGTAAAATTGAATACTTTATTTGCACCTTTCATTAAATTTTTGAATTTTTTCACTCATGAATTTTAACTAGATATTAAAGTTCTTAAAATCAAATATTTTTGGTGTATTTTTAAAAAACTTTCTAGGATCTTATGGTGGCATGTGACTATTATCACTTCCATTGTTTATCATTTCATTCATTTATTATAGAAACATTGTTGGAACATTGTTATTCAATTATCATTATAAATAAGTTCATAAAAAGGACAAATTATATACATACAACCAACTTGCTTCAAAGGTGTTCATTTTGAACAATCTCATAATCCAATTCTAATCATCCACACTTTTGATTAATTAACCAATTAAATCAAGACTTGATAAGTTTCAAAAATTGTTTTAAAAATTTCAACATGGTTGAAGATTTAAGAAAAAATGAATCTCGCCATCTACATAAAATTTTACTAAAAGTTGAATTTAAAAAACTTATCAAGATCTTTATACTGGAGCTCTTTTTCTCTTGTTTCTCTCCGCCATTTTTCTAATTGCGGGTTTGTTACATCTACAACCTAATGGAAACCAAGTATTTCATGGTTCAAAAATGCTGAATCTCGTCTCAATCATCATTTGTCAAGACTTTTTGGAGTTAGTTCCCTAGCTTGGACATGACATTTTAGTCCATGTGACTATCCCCGAATCAAGAGGTGAACACGTAAGATGGGGTAATCTAGACATATTCATGGACGTAATATTTCTTTTGCACATTTCAAAGGAATAAAAAACACAATATAATTTTTGTTGAAATTCATCTATGTATGAAAATGTAAAATTAATTGAAACAACTAAGTGTGGACATGTTGGTAAGGCTCACACTTGACTAAACCTAGGTTAATCAAGTTCAACCCTGACTACACCAAGGCTAACAGAAGTTAAACCTTACTGAGTTTATTGATTAAACCTTAATTAAAAACTCTCAAACATTCAATTTTCTATAATCATCTCCTTTTCCTTTCATTGGTGTAGGGTAAGGGCTTAGGGTTTATGAAGAATACTTCCTTAAAAACAAAATGCCTCATTAGAAAATGGGAGATCTCCTTGAAAAAAAAAGAAATATTTCCATAAAAACCTTTGTAAAACAAAATGCATTCCAATTCTTCAAAAATCAAATTTTCATGTAAAACATGTAATCCAAATACACAAAAAAAAGACAAAAAGGAAAATATTGAAAACAAGGTATAAATGAAAAAGAAAAGTTCAAAAAATTACTAACATCAAGGTAGGAAATAGATGCAAGGATTACAATTATAACATGCAACTCATCACGATAAGGTTTGGGATAGCAAGTTCAACAATTTAAAGATTTTCTAAAAAAAATCATGTTCAAAAGACACATTTTGATCATTATTTCGAGCACACGATCATCACAAGAACATTATATCATATAATTTGGAATTGCCTCGTCTCACCAAATATGTTGGGTGGATCACCTAGCTCACCAAACTAACTTGTAGTGTCCCTTTCCCAACAAGAACATTATATCATATAATTTGGAATTGCCTCATCTCACCAAATATGTTGGGTGCATCACCTATCTCATCAAAGTAACTTGTAGTGTCCCTTTCCCAATTTAATGGGTAGGGCTTGACCATTCCATGGTATTCATGGCAAGTAGGAATTCAAATAGGAAGAATTCCATGAAAAATGAACCCTTCAATTCCAAGTAACACTCGATGAACATACCTCAAGATGTGAGACCAAATGAAAACTAGATTGTTTTGTTGTCTCTCAAGGCCCTTAGGGAGAGTTGATAAAGTCAAGAGGATAATTATATTAAGACAACAAGAGTATTGTAGTAGTAGGAGTTAGAAGTAGGTTAATCCAGAACAAGAAGAAAAATTCACATCAAAATCCAAGCGCTTCATTCATTCACAAATTGTGGTTTGATGATCAAATAAAACAAAGCGTCATAAAGCTTGGAACAAACGCACCAAGCATGTTGTTGTTGTTGTTTTAGAAGAAGCAAACACGCAAATCCAAGCTCACCAATCGCCACCCTCGCTCGATATTGCTGTTGCAGAAGCGACGAAAAAACGAAAAAAGGCCCTAATCGAAGCTAAGCTAGCAGCACTCTCACTATCGCTTGCTGCTGCAGAAGCTAAACACCATATCCACCAAGCTCGGTCACCAAAGCATCGCCAACTCGTTACTGCTGCAGAAGCACCAAAAAAAGAAAGAAAAAAACCCACAATCTTAGCTCACTAGTAAGCACCCATCTCATTCTCTCTGCAGCAGCAAACGCACAAAATCTAAGCTCTCGATTTCTCACAAAATCTAAAGCTCTCACTCGTTCGGTTTTCGGAGAGCAAGCGCATTCCATAAGCTCGATCGAGACACTAGGGCTGACGGTGTTTTCATCCATAGTTCATCTATACGTCATGCATCCAACGTATATGAATCCAAAGGAAAATACGTATATACTAGATTTCCATACGTAGACGTTTTCGGAGTTCTAGGTTTTGGATTTCTTCGTCTTCTTCGTCTTCTTCGTATGCATACTTGTGTGAGACGGAGGGCAGCGGATGTGATGCGGGAGCAGCAGTTGAAATTTGTTTCCAGATTTCGTTATCTTGTGGGAGGTGGGATTTTCACGCCGAGGAGCATTTGTGTGTGCTGCTGAAATCCCGCTGCATTTTTTTGATACAGTAGGCAGTGGTGGTGGTGGATTTTGTGCTACACGCGCAAAAACGCGGCGTCAAACATACTCGAAGCCAGCCGGGCCTTCTTGTTGGGACCGTGGGAGCGTCGGCTCCGGGAGAGCAACATACAACACAATGAACGCGGGACCTGCAGGGTTTTGTTAGTTCTCTTCTGTACTGGCCCCATGCAAAATTTCTTCTTCTTGTTCTTCTTGTTCGTTTGCCTCCATTTGTTTCTATGTACCCATTAGCGTAACTCGTTGTTGCTGGTTAGTTATGTGGTTTTCTCCTTCTCTGGCACTCATATTCCGTTGGGAGATTTTTTTTCCCAAGCGCTAGGGATCTTCAGATTCTAGTTCACGATATAGCTTCATCAAACCCTAATTTCCATTTTTTGTTTTCATGCCACAAGTTCTCCAAACCCTGGGAGTCTTTTTCTATTGCATCTTGAAAACCCTAGGATTCGCTGTAGACAGTACATGAGGCCTGGGAGGGGTTGCTCTTGGCATATTTCCCATTTCAAGCATGAAGTAGAACAGAACAGTCTTTTTGTTGTCTAATGTGTGGTCTCTAGCTAGTCAAGAAGTATGTCCTCCTGAAACTGATTGAAGATTTTTGTCCAGTGGCACAAGTAGTGCTTGAACGGTCTTGGGCCAGCAGAGTTAGAGTTCACAGAGTTAGGGAGACTGATGTTCATCAATCCAGAAATTGGTTTTGACAGGGTTCAAGCACTGGGTTATGCCACTGAGAAAAAGGCTTCAATCAGTTTACAGAGACTGTCCAGTGGGTTGAGGTGTAAAATTTCCTTTGGAGGGTGCCTTCAGGAATAGAGCAATTGATATGTATGTTGTGAACTGCTGAACAAACAATTAGAAGCACATGGTAACAGGAAATGACATATAATGAATTCTCATGGTATTCTGTGATTTCCAGATAATGCGCCCGTGACAAAGGGGATAGTGTTCGCATGTGGCTTAGTGTCAGTTCTTGTTGGCACTCAAGGTGGTGCTAAGGTTTTCAGCCTCTCATATCAGGTACTTTGGGTGCATCTTCATCAGATGTAGTTATAATCCCTTGGCAACTACTTCAATATGTTATCATTGTATCCCTCACTGTTGTTCAATATGCTCCTCAGTCTTTTCAGCTGGGTCTCTGTTTATTGTTCTCTGATTTGTTAGCAGATCTGAATCCTCTATAATCAGGTCATCTCTTATTTCTATTCAGGTCAACTTAAATTGTAAGTATGGGGATGCTCTCTCAATACTTATCCTTTTGTTCTCATGAGTTTTCTACTCTCTGGAGAAGGCCAGTATGGAAGTTGAGGTGATTTTTAACAGCTATGTGCTCACAGGTCTGTTGTGTGAACTGACAGAGAGTTGTGCAGAAGCATGAACTGTGGCGCTTGCTCACATCACCATGTTTATTTTCCTCAACACCAGAGCTTTTGTTCGGATTGTACTTGATTTACTTCTTTCGAGTGTTTGAGCGACAAATTGGGTCAAACAAATATTTGGTGTGCACCTCTTTAATGCATGTCACACTCCAGTATTAATCATTCTTGTTTCATCCAGATGCAGAATTTATTGTGCTCATTTATGTGAATTTCATTTTGCAGGCAGTTTGTAGTACATTGAGATTTCCAATATAGAGTGCTCTGTAGTATAGGCCATTGAAATTTTGGCAGGTGGATCTGGCAGTTCTTTGTTTTGTTTTCAACAGCTTTCACAAACATATTGGAGTTAGTTACATTGGCTGCATTTAAAGGTATGGAACAAGTAAATATGTTAAATATCAATGTATTTGCTGCAAAGTGGAGCAAGACTTTTGTATGCACTATGTAACTTGGAGAGGAGGATTGATTATTGTGTGCTCTGTTTCTTGGATTTCATGGCCATGTTCATCATAACAATCTTACTCTAGAATCTAGTTTTCAACAGGCACATGCATGGAGGCAGGGGTGTTTGGGTTGGATGAAATTCTCTTTGTGTGAGTTAAAAGCAGGAGTTCTGAAGAGTTTAGTGACATGTAAACCTTGCAGACTCAAGGATACTGTCTGGCACACTCTTGTCCCCGGGGCCATATGGTTTGATATTTGCTTCATTTGTTCCCTTCTTCTTCGATATCCCAATCTCCACTAGGTTCAAAGTTTTTGGTGCCCGTTTCTCAGACAAGTCATTTGTCTACCTTGCAGGCTTGCAGGTACTCCTCACTGCTTTGTAATCTTTGGAAACAATGATTGCTTTAGTAGGCATTCATAAGCTCATAGTAGGAAAAGCAATGGTTGTTAAGTTCTTGTTTTGGATTCCTTCATTACAGTTAATTGTATCATGCCCTTACTAGCTGTTGAATATGGGCATGTTGGGGTGTTTCTCCAGCTCTTGTTGTCATCATGGAAGCGGTCACTTGTACCAGGCATTTGTGGCGTGATAGCAGGATTTATATACAAGTCCAATGTTCTAGGAATTCGAAGAGTGAAGGTATGCAAGATATGTGACAGTCTGACTCTGCCATTTCTTACAGGTATAGCATGCCGCATGATACATCTATTTGTTATCTTTATGTTTGTTTTGCAGTTCCCAGAGCAGCTAGCAGCTGCAACAGCCCGATTGTTTGCACCATTCATGTCAGGCATGTCTTCACCATCCACCAATACCAGAGTCAATGCCAGCAGAGAAGCTACAGTTACCGCTCCTCCTGCTCGCCCTTTTGAGGTATGCAAAGTTTGAGAGCTCTATATTGCCCCACAGAGTAGTGCCTGTGCTGCAGTCAAAGGGATCAGTCTCTTCTTTCTCTGTGGCAGCTGCTTCTGTAAGATTACTGAGATGATATCTTCGATGAATTTCAGAATCGCTTTGCTGCGACAGCACCCCCCCTAAGTTCACTGTTACCACCCCCTGAAGAGTCAGTGTCAACTCTTGTGGCTATGGGTTTTGAACGCGAGGATGCACTTCAAGCACTGGCCATGGCCAGAAATGATGTGGCAACAGCAACAAACTTGTTACTAGAATCTCAAGTCCAATGAGGTCTGGCAATTGGCCTCTAGTGACCTTTATGTGGGCAGAGGGTGATTACATCAGTGTGTCTTCCCTTGTGCATTCAAAGAGAAGCAGACTTGGTTTCACTTCATACTTGAAGGGTAGACTTGAAGTGCACAAGTAAGATCTTTGTTTCCATTCACAACTTGTTGCCTTGCAACTCTGCTACCCTGTTTGCCTCTTCACCCTATCCTTCCTGCTGTATTATATAAAGAAATTCAGAGATTCTGGATGCCATCCAAAAGTCTCCTGAAGTGTGGGAAATGTTGGTATGGGAGTATATTTAACACTGTTCATCATTGAAGGTGATATTTTGTATCTCAGACATATATGCTCATTGGCTACAAGTTCCTCAGTGGCTTTCATTTTCAGAGCTTGTAGGTCTTGCACATGCAAATTTCTTGGTCCTTAGAACGAAGGGTTGAACTGAAGTGTCATGCTGTTCATTGAAAGAGAAGTAAAGGCTTCTGAAACAGTATAAGTGAGTCCTACCTTGAATGCTTCACTGGGGTTAGCCCTGTTCTCACCTGTCTATTTGTTTTATTTCTCCCTTTGCTTCTTTGTTGTCCATTGGATGGTATTTGGCAGATATGCCCAAAACAAGCCTATCCGTTCTGAAACACAAATAGTAATGGCTATGGCAGGTGGCAGTGATGTCTGAAGAGGTTGTGGTTCCAGATCAGATTTAATCACCACAATTGTGTTCACCATAGCCATCATAGGATGTCGTTGGGTGTGGTTTAGGGAGCAACACATTTAATAGCTTACTCAATTCATTATAATGTTGGGGTTTTGACATTGCATGTTAGATGGCTGTAACTTGGAACTCATTTTGCTTTTGAGGCAAGTGTCTATTGAACTGAAGTGCCAGTCAGTTTGATCCAGACATTCATGTTGGACCAGATTGTTCTGCTCCACTGTTGGATGATGATGGCCACCTGACTACATCATGCTATCATCATCCTGTGGTCAGGTAGCCATCACTGTCAATGCACTTGCCAGTGTCAACAAACTTTGTTTTTTCTGCTGAAGGTTTTGTGGGTATGACATTGCTTGTTGGGTTTGTGATTGTTCCTCTTGATATAAGCAACACATTTTTTCCCCCTTCTGAATTGATACCATCAACTTGGTTCTCCATCTTGCAAATCCATCATGCATCATGCATACTCTTTCTAGATTTGTGTATTTTGGGATACTGTGAACTTCTGAGAATATCTGAAGTGCACAAATTATAGACGTCAGGGTCACTCTGAAGTTTTGCAAAGAAGTACACATTACGTAACACAGCAAACTTGCAATTTAGAAACAGATTTTGGTTGGGAGAGGAGAAGCACTAAATGCACTACCCAAGCTCTTACTCCACAGCCCATTACAGACCCTGTGATATTGAGCACATCACCACAAATTGCCATCTTAAAACTCTCCACCTCAACAACTTGGAATTGTGCCAGTTCCATAACAGAACAAATATTGGTTCAAACCAACCTTACAAAATGCAGGGAGTTGAAATATCCAATCACCTGATCTTGACAAAACTTGGAATCAATCTCAAAAATTCTGGACAAATTTGGAATCACAAACTTGGAATCAATTTCAACTATTCTTGACAAACTTTGAATCGTTGGGGTGTGTTGATGGGTGGGTGGGGTGTGCAGCAGCACCCAAGAAGAAATCCTGACTGGAAAAAAAAAACCCCCCACACTGATCAGGAGAGAGTTTCCTTAACATCTGAATTATGTGTAGAAAATATTGCAATTATGTTTTGTGGTTTGTTTTGTTATTTAGGACTCTGTGCCAGTCACTGCAATGTTGTGGGAAGACTAGACATGCTTGAGAGAAGAGTGTTGTCAATGATTTTGGATTATTATTGTCAATCCAGTTGTTTGATCTCATACTTTGGACAGGATCTTAAGGCAGTTGCTGTGATTGAGTGAGCCATAAATGAAACTGAAAGCTTAGTTCTGATAGAGTCCAGGTGCTTTATGTAGGTCTATTTCAACATGATTTCCTCAGTGTAGCTCAAATGTGATACAATCCATGATTTGATGGAAGCTTTGTGTGCAAGTTTCATCAGATCCAAGAGCTCCTGGAGGCCAGAGAGAGAAACTTTTGGCAGGAGTTCTTTTCATGTCCTTTGCCCATGGTGGGATCATAGGACAGATAAGGCCCTTAGTTTTGTCAAACAAGTTCAGCGGAGTTGTCTCTTTCACTCGTCAAAAACTTCTCGCAATCTGGAGAAGGTAATCTCTCTGTTCTTCTTCAAGCTGATCAACAGTAAAAGGTCTCCAAAGAGAGGCTTACACTTTGAGGTACTTACAGAAGAACAGAGGGTGGATGATGATGAAACGTCATTTGCTACACAGAAGCAGAAGTATGTTGCAGTGGTGCTAATGGTCAAGACTCAGGTTGCAGAGCATCTAGTGTATTTTGAGTCACAGAGTTTTTACAAGAAAGTATTTGCAGGGATGTTCATTGTGTACTCAAGTTGCTTGGATCAATGAACCTTTGCTCAGACAGTGTATGTGCAATTTGTCCCTGCTTTGATGGAGGATGGAGCCTTTCCACATATGCACTGGATCTGTATGCAGCAAGCATGTTGTAGGGATGCCTAGCAGGCAGGGGAGATGCAGTTGGAATGAAAGGGCCAAGACAGTTGTAGGAGTTGCTGACAGTCCTGCACTTCTGTTCTGTGAATGCTAAATTTGTCATTGAACATCTGTCTTTCATGTTGTGCTGAATGTTGGGAGGAATAAGAGGTGTACAGCAAGTGCAGATGTAGAGTCCAGGCAGGTGTTATGCCTGCCAGGATTCATCTTTGTCCTGGCTTATTGACCATATCCCAACTTGGCAGACTTAGCCTAACAACAGACATATGAGGTGACACATAGGAGCCAGACCAAGTTCTTGCTTAATAGCAGATTGGAATTCTGACCCAGGTCTTCTGCTGCTCCTTTTCAAAACCTTATGGACTACATCCAGTGAAGAGAAACTCATGTGAAACCCCCAAACAGGAGAAGAATCCAAGAGAAGAAGTTATGATCTATCCCACATTCTGTGATGAGCACCACACGTCTTAGTCTTTTTCTTTTTGGGAGGCTGCATTCCAGTGGCTGCCAATGCATAGATTTTGGCCTGTTGAGTGCTTGCTGGCATCATGACTGAGTCTTCCCTTTGTTTCTGGATATGTGACAGAAACTCAGTTGATAGGTCTGATCATTTGTGACCAAGAATTATAAGGCTTAGGGTGTCAAAAGTGGGAGTGAAGAATGATGGTGGAACTGGAGAATCTTCAGAGCTTTGCCAACTTCTCTTATCATCAAGAACAAGTAACAGTTGAAATTGTGCACATGTGATGATCTTTGACACGATGAAATATGATTGATCATAAACTCTATATACTTTTCTTCTAGAATGAGCTGGGAATTGAATTCACAGAGAGGTCCAGAGATCATGAGATAGTACATGTGTGTGTACATGCACTGTGTTTATCAAAGGTGGATCTGTAGCTTTCATAACTTGCAAACCAAAATCTGTACAAATGCCCAAGGACATGGCTCTCTGCAGCCTCCATACCTACCTTTCTGCAAAACAAACACAAAAACTGTGTATCTAAATCTATGTTTCTATCTATCTATCTATCTATCTCAAGAGAGCCAAATGAAATTGAACAACCTGAATTGCTACAGATGTTGAGCTCTCCCTCCTCTGCACTCACTCATTCACTCATGAAAATCTCCGTTCTCCATATGCACATTGTGGAGAAATCACAAATACTCAACATCCCTGCCTACCAAATTTCACTAAAAATATACTACAATCTCTCTCGAATCTGTCTTTTGATACAAAACATGGGTTGAAATAAATACCTAACTGATCAAATTTCTATTGCTGCTCTACTGACGATTTTAAAAGAAGAATTATTTCGCAGAACCAAACACAGAATCAAGCTCAGAATCAAACCCAGAATCAAGCTCAGAATCAGACTCAGAATTGAACTCTAGGTTTGTGGTGGGGTTTCTATCTCAGCATGGCATCATCAACCATGAATCTATCTCTTCCTGATCAAAGAAATTAGGTTTTTGTGGGTAATCTGAAGTCATCACAGTGGAGCAATCTTCGAATCTGTTGTTGTTGTTGTTGTAGCAGCTGTGTTTGATGATGTTGGTGTTGTCTATCTTGTTGCTATTGTCATCATCAAGACGTTCATATTGGATTGTGGAAGAAGAGAAAGTCACAGCTTCCATTCTGTTGGGTTTGATGGCTTTCCCCAAGAATTTGTGCTCCCAAGAATGACAAGAAAAGCTTGTAGGTGTTGTTGATGAGGAGTTCACAGTTTTGAGAAATGCCATCACCTCTTCCGGTTGGTACATGAGACCTGTCAGGGGCGAGATGCTGGCATGAGGAGGAGGAGGAGGAGGAGGAGGAGGAGAAGGAGTGCACGAGGTGGGCGTCTCTTTGTAGAATCCAGACACATGACTTGTCTCTGATGATCCTTTGAATGGATAATTGGAAGCCTGCTGCTGCATGCTGTTGCAACTCGGGTGAATCTGATGCTGTGTGAGATTCTGTAGCCGGAATCCAATCTGTGAAACTGAAGGAGCTTCAGACTGTGAAGTCTTGTTGGGTCCTTGGAAGTGTGGCTCGTGCTTGTTGTTGGCGGAGGTAGGAGGGCGTCTGGGCTGTGGTCGGAGAAGCTGCACTGGCTGAACTCCACCCAGCTCTGGTTTCTTTTTGTTCCTAATGCCCGTGAGCTTTTGTACCAGGTCGAGGAAATTGGAAGCTTCCGCATTCAGTACAGTAGTGGGTACGCGGCGCGATGCTCGACAGCGTCGCTTCGCGACCTTGCTCGTCGTCGCTCCTACAGAATGCGACGAATTGGTGACTCGGCTGGAGATTGCTGTAACATCCACGGATTCAGCCTTGCAAGCGGCGGTCGGAGCAGCCAAGCCAGGAGAGGCTCGATTGCTTGTGCGACTGGCCGCCATCACCGATGAGGAGGACTTCGTCCATGGCTGACGCACCACCACAGAGGCCGTCGACACGCTCTTTGTGGAGCTGGGTAGCGATGTGAGACAAGTCTGGAGAGTCTCCACCAATGATGATCTGGAGGTCGACTGCGAAGTGGCCGAGGATTCCACATCCCGAGAACAAAGCTTGCGCTCCTCCACAGCTGCTGCTTCCATGCTCTTCTTCTTCTGAGAACCGTCCTGGCTGGGGGAGGGGGTCGCCGAATCCCAGCTACCCATCATCACCTCCTCCTGCAATACTAGCACACTTGTGGGTGATGCCACTTCTCCATCGCTCCTCATGCTCTTTACCTTTCCTGCATTCTCCAAATGTCCCACACTGATGCCTGCCATTCCTCACCGAATTTGTGATCTCAAGTCTTGTATCTTCTACGTCTCCCCGTTTTTGCTTCTTCCTCTGAACCTTATCTCCCTGGATTTCAAATTCCGTCTCTATTCCGGACTGCACACAGACAGATCCCCTTCCGACAGATGCTCTCTTTCCTTCCTTCCTCACTATTCCCGATTGCCTCTTAGGCCCGTCCTTACCGACACAACATCAAAATTCTCTCACAAATTATCCTCCATAAGCGCGAACAGAAGACACGAGCACACACAAACACACACACACACAAATACCACCACCTCGTTCAAATCTCCTCGTCAAAGAAAGAACAAAAGCAAATTCATGACAGCTCCTGCTGTTGCTGCTTACAGCTTCCCAACAGCAAGCAAGCAAACAAACAAACAAACATTTCTCTCGACTCCTAAAATCCTGTCAAGGAAGAAAACACACAAACATCTCTCGCGATTCCTCAAATCCTGGCAAGCTTCTTTCCTCACAACCCGAGTCCCAATACCAACAAAACTGACACTAAATTACAAGCCCAGAATCTGTGCTGCTACTACCTAAAATAGCCAACTCCAGTGCAATCCCAATGGCTACACAGCCTCCCCAGATTCGCCCAAACTACAATCGCGAAATCCGCAACAACACAATCCCGAAATTCGCAACGATCTCTCTGTCGGTCTGTGCGTCTCTCGCTCTCTGTCTGTCTCTCTATCTATCTTGCAAGCGCTCGCTTTCTTTTTGTGTGAGTCTGCTGCGAAGCGAAGAAGATGGTAAAAGGAAGGCGGAAAGGCGCGGTAATATATGGAATTGAAAGTTTTACTGGTGAATTTTGTTTTACCTCGGGTAAAATCTGTGTCCACGTCTCTAGTCAAACATACCATCATCATGTGTTCTTTTTATTCACTTCAAAGGAACCTCTGTTCAAGCCCCTCCAGGGTAAAAATTAAAAAATATAATAATAATAATAATAATAAAGGTCCCACAGAGTCATTAGCGGGAAGGATTTTTTCTGGTTTTTTTCCTTGTTTCTAATGTGTTCCCATCACGTTCCCAAAGGGTTCCCCAAGTTTGCAAGTTGTTCCCAAGACGTTCCCAATAGCGCCTCAGTTTTATCCCATATGGTTTTCCTTCCAAAGTTCACTCCCATGTACATATGTAAACTGAAAAAATCGGGCCAAAGGAGAGCACATTTAAATATTATTTTGCTGCTTGGGGTCCAATGAGATGCTTCTATTCGGGGAGTACACAATGTTCTTCAAAAAATTGGTGACAGGCCAATCAATATGGCCCTTTCCAACCAAAAAAAAAAAAAAAAAAAACATTGGGCGAGGCACCTTTCACCAATTTCCCCTCTAGTTGTGTTTTTTTTTTCATGGTGAGAGAGATTCTGTAGCGGGGCAGGTGTATATTCCACTTTAAATTTTCAGATTTTCTATCTTTTTTTAAATGTAAATTGAAATTTTAAAAAGAATAATCCAAACATCTCCATTATTAGACTTGCAAGTTCCTAAGGGTAACATTGGCTATTGCCGCATGCTTGTAGTAGTTCCTAAGGGTGACATTGGCTATTGCTGTATGCTTGTTGGTGAGTGTTTGGCCTAAAGGGCATTTTCCATACAAGGGTTTTTGAAATTTTGTGATATAAACACTATATGCAAGGTATTCGGTGGAGATGTTTAGGGTTAGGGTTCAGGCATTTGAGATATGGCAAAGCAAGACAAGGAATCAACAAATATGAAGCAATGAGCAAAGAACAAACAAGTGTGGGTGTTGATGAAACAATAGCATACAAATGAAAAAAAATTTGAGCATAGTCCAAGCCATTCATAACAACAATTTATAGTAAACCTCTCACCAAACCTTTTTTTTTTTTGGTTTGTTTCTTCCAGTTTTGAAATTCAATGATGGTTTTAGTTTATGTAATATTTTATATGCAAACATAATATTTTATTATTAATCTTCTGAATTTTACATTCACATGTCAAACCTGCATTTTTCAAAAAAATTACACATTTCAGAATGAAATAGCACAGACCCCAAAAATTTTGGGGAAAAAAAAAAGGCCAAAAAAAGAAATTCCAGAAATCCTAGTGAGAAAGGAACTTAAAACAAAAAGTTCTCCCCCCCCCCATCATTGGTAACTTAGTTACTTACTACTTACTAGGTAAGTTCAAACTTCAAAGTGTAAAATGAATGGTTCTTAAGCAGTCGGAAATCGTAAAACGGGCAGTAATTACCATGAGGGTAAATACCGCCGGTTCGTACCGACAGTGGATCACGCGGTGTCTCACGCGGCGCGGGGTAAAAACAATGAGTTTTTCACCTACCTACGCACCTAGTGCCTCCTGTTGCCGGACTTTCCGCGCACGCCCCTACATACCTACCCAATCCAGGTACCTAGACCCCTAGACTCCGGAAGCTTCTGGGAAGCCAAAGACAAGTGCCCGCTGTAGTACCCTCTTACGGCTTTTTCATTACTATGAAAATACACGAAAATATCATTTTTTAGACCAAAAATTAGTTGTGTTTGTCCCATACATATTCCATAAAATCTAAAATCATACATGCATGTCTACTATCATACGACAATAATAAAGTTTTTATAACAGCAAAGGCAACAACAATACAAACAAACTAATCAATTAAAAATTAATTTCATTATAAATTTTGTTATTAAATTTTCATCAAAGACTTATTGAAGTTTTTGAAATAACATCAAATTTATTTTTAAAAATTTATATCTGAAAAAATAATTTTATATTAAAATTTTAATTTGTTTTTAAATTGATGGGTTTTATTTTAATCAATTCTTGTATAATCTTTCAAATCAATTTTTTAAGAATCTCATTTTAACAAGATTTAAAGGAATTTAAGCTAATCATTTGTATGTTTATCAAACAAATTTCATTTAAAAAATTTGGGATATGAATTTTTTTTACATTTCATAGTGGTATGAAACCTTATGATACAAAAAGTCAAGTGACAACCCAAAAAAAAAAAAAAGATTTATAGACACAATTAAATCAGTTACCCAACAAGTAGATGGTTAGATTTCAAAACAGTCCATCAATTGGATGGATGCACTCAAAATCTACACATGTGTTTCCATTGGCTTGGGGCAATAAAATTAGGTGTTAAATATGTGGAATGTACGTCCTTGATTAGAGCATAAGTTATTCAGATTGTTGAAATTTGAGAAACCCTAGGGGCTTGAGGAACCGAGGGAAATGAATTTTAGCTATGGATAATGCTATCATCACCTCATTCTTCTCGTTTAGTACCATATTATTGAAGAAAAAAACACTAGGTATCTGGTGCATGGAATGGTGGTCATCCGTCAATGCACAAGTTATTTTCAGTTGTCCAAAGTTGTAAAAACCTAGGGGCTTGAGGACCCTCGGGTACATGAATAATTTAGCTATGCATAATTCTATCATCACCTCATCTTCTTGTTTAAGTATTACCAGTTCTAAACAAGAAAAAAGAAAAAGGTATTAGAGTTTTCTGAAAGTCACCCAGTCTTCGGGCCTGCTTTCAGTCCTTATCCCCTCTTTCAGTGGTATGCACAAAGTAATAAAATTTTATTAAATCTCGGTATGAAATGCTGAAACTCAGCATTTAATGCACAAGGTAAGAGAGTAATTATAGCAGTTGTACAGGTAGGAGTAGTGAAAATATATGTAGCAGCAGTGGAGGTGCTCACGAAAAAAGGAAGGAAAAAAAAGAAAGACAGGATGAAACTCAGTTTTATCACCAAAATTGATGAAAAAACTAGTTTGGGTCCCAGTTATTCCGCTGTGTAAAATTTTAATTCGCCCCATAACAAAACATGACCTCCAGATACATTGCAAAATTTGGAGCAGTGTTTTATGACTGAGTAAGACCATGTAAAGTGCCCTTAAACGCAACTAGTGACATTACCTATTCTCTTATTCAGCTCTCCTATTCAATTTGATGAGGTGCTTTCCAAGTTCAATTTTCTTTTGTTTTGTGATGAGCCAATTTGATTGTCCCATCACTCAAAAAAGATTGAAACTTTGTAGGCTCCCCAAAATACAAGGTTCTAATGTGAACCACAAGTTCCCCCCCTTTGGCCCACCTATTTTAGCTGAAAGGAGGACAATATGTGCCAAAGCATATGGGATAAAAGTGAGGTGCTATTGGGAACTCTTTGGGGAATATGTCAGGAACTTGGGAACTCTTTGCTTGGATGGAAAATCTACTGTCCACTGTCCAAGTGGGAAGTGAACAGTGGACAGTCCACTCTCCTCACCAAATGCAACTTGAGAAAAAAAACCTCCCCTCCCCAGCACCCACAAGAAAAAAAAAATTGAGGCCCCTTCATTCCATGGCTTCTCATTGGTTGCATGAAATTCTATTCCTAAAATTGGCTGCCACTATTTTTGGCCTGGACTAACAGCTCTTCCTAAGAACATGCTAACTATTCCCACAATTTGTGACCCTGCCATTAGCCTAGGCCAAAAATGGTAAAGAACAGAACATAGGCATAGAAATTCTTGGTAGCCAATGAGGTGAGTCACCCAAGGGGTCCAATTTTTATTTCTTTAGGGTTCTTGGATTTTTTTGAATTGTTTTGTTCCCAATGTGTTCCCCAACATGTTCTCAAAAGCACCTCACTTTATCCCACATCAATTGCCCTAACTTGTAACTCTTTAAGCAGCCCCAAAGGAAGCAACTACAAAGCTTGATTATTATAATTTTTGGTGGGCCGATCGATAATGCCCACCAAAATAAGAAAAAAAAATTTGAACTTTGGGGGTCGCCACAATTAATTAATATGAGTCACACTGTACTATATTGCACTATACTAATCCTACATAGCCAATAATATGCTCATAAAAACACCCTACCTATTAAATAAGACCCTA